>MDTB01215825.1_pt1 | contig 19128 bp, 14 predicted proteins | sample 811161 | NCBI WGS metagenome assembly MDTB01 (sample SAMN05326650, study PRJNA326480) | marine metagenome | isolation source: seawater | place: Mediterranean Sea | collected 2009
CCCTTCCCTGGGGAAGACCGTCACCTGGTGCCCTCCCCCAAGGTGGCCACCTATGACCAGTCGCCTCACATGTCAGCCGATGAGCTGACCGACGGCTGTGTAGCTGCAATCAAAAAGGGGATCTATTCACTAGTTGTAATCAATTACGCCAACCCCGACATGGTCGGGCACACCGGCGACATGGAAGCCACCGTTGAGGCCATTGGCTGCGTGGATCGCTGCATCGGACGGATTTTGGATGCCACCGGCCAGATGGGAGGCACCCTGCTGATCACGGCAGATCACGGCAACGCTGAAATGATGCAAGGGCCTGATCAACGGCCTTGGACTGCCCACACCACCAATCCAGTGCCCTTTGTGCTGGTGGAAGGGGAGAAGCGCAAATTGGCTGGACTCGGCGGCGATGTGCAGCTGCGCAGTGATGGCGGCCTGGCGGATATCGCTCCCACCGTGCTGCAGCTGCTGAACATCCCAGTGCCCGCAGCCATGAGCGGCCAAAGCCTGGTGGCCAGCACCGCCGCCCTCGGCGGCCGTACATTTGCCTGAGACCAACACGAGCGATGCTTCAAACAACCCTGAGTTACGTCTGGTCGGCCAGCGGCATCATCTTGATCATCTCGGTCTTGCTCCACAGCCCCAAAGGAGATGGCATGGGAGGGATCGCTTCAAGTGGTGGCTCGATGTTCACGAGCGCTCGCAGCGCAGAGGCGACCCTCAATCGCATCACTTGGACCCTACTGATTACGTTTCTGGGGTTAGCGGTTGTCCTCAGCGGAGGGTGGCTAAGTTAGAGGGAGTTTAAGGAAGGAATAACGAGAGACCGCGAGATAAGGGGGGACAATCATAAAGCGGTCACAGAAGAGCGAACAAGAGCTGATCAGTCTGGATAATTCATGGGCAATACTGATCGATCATTAAATTTTTCGCTGCTGCCACAGGTGCATTAATCGTTCTTGGAGTTAGCACTCCAAGATGCTTGGCTGCGGAAAATAACTACAAGGAATTGGAGAGATCAACAACTACTGACCTGAGCTTGGAAGCTGAGCTAGAGGAGCTAACAAGGCAAGTCAGTGAAAAATCAATATCAGTTGACCTCGCAACTGCGACGATTAGGGGATTAAGCAACAACCCAACACTGGAAAGTGCTTACAGAGACATCCAAGCGTCAGAATGGACCAAAGTCTCAAAAATGCGGGGGTGGTTGCCAACAGTTAGTGCTTACGGTCAGCCCGCCTATGGCTTATATACGTCAACATCGGGAGTTAGATACATTAACCCGCCGAAGACAACAGCAGTAACAAGTACAACATCAACGTCAGGAACTCAAAGCGAAGTATCCGGGAGCACATCAACAACGTCGACTACAAGTTCATCCTTAGACAACCCAAGCACGACATACAGTAATTATATGTATATAAGTCCTTACGGCTTTATGCAATGGACCTTTTTTGACCTGCAGAGAAGGTCCAACATCAGATCAGCACAAAGCACAATCGACGCCAAAAGATTTATCTTTGACACATCAGCACGAAACTTGATACTGAATATATATGAACAATACTATGACCTACAAGCAACCAAAAGCCTGGTTAAGCAGTACGAAGGGATTCTTGAAATAACACGAAGAGCAGTAACTGTAGTAAACGCTCAAAGAGTTGCAGGACTAAAAGATTATGGCGACACAAGCCAAGTAGCAACTCAATACTACACGGCACTGAATACTTTAATTGAGGCGCAGAACGAAATCATAAACAAAGGATCTCAACTCGCAAAATCACTCGGATATAGTGACGAGACAATTGTATTACCTAACGAGAAGCTAGGGCTCGCGAAAAAATGGGAGTTAACACTTGCAGAGTCTCTTAAACTTGGAAAATCACAAAATGAAGAGATCCTGACAGCGATATCAAACGCCGAAGCATCAAAGTGGACTTCTATTGGACTAAAGCAAAGCTACGTACCGACACTCTATTTATGGGCAATTGGGTACTACAACCGCTCCAACGGCATGAATAGCGCATATGTCAACAGGAGTGGCGCAAGCCCATACAATCAAATCAACACATCAAGCATTGGACAACTAGGAATTGGTTTTACATGGTCCTTTGATGGAGGAGTAAATCTTGCCAATGCACAAGTCAGCAAAAGGCAAATGGAGCAATACCTAGCTGATGCGGAAAGCAACACAAATACTGTTGTGCAAAATATTAAATCATCATTCGGCCAATTTAAATCAAAAAAGATAGAAGTTAAGTCAACTAAAGGCGGGTTAAGCGCAGCAAAATTGTCGCAAGATGTAAGCAATGCAAAGTATCAGCTTGGGCTATCAGACATCACAACCTTAGTACAATCGATTCAGTTATATTCAAACGCTGTTAAAGCACATGTGGATGCCATTTCTGCATACAACAAAGCGATTTCATCGTTATACAGATGGTCAGCTGTTTGGCCCGAAAGCGCAGTTTCAGCACTAGCCAATAGAGAGGAGGAATTAAAATGAACCAACTATTTCAACAGGAAGCACTTGATAAAAAGAGGGGCAGAAAACAAAAGCACAATCCTGTTTCACTTCTCAATACGCCACTTAGGTCATGCCTTTGGGTAAGTGGAGCACTAGCAATTGGTGCCTTAGGTTGGGCAGTATTTGCCAAAATTCCATTAAAAGCAACCGGATATGGAATTGTCGTCCCAAATGGGAAAGTAAATACGGTGCCAGCACCATCCAATGGCACCGTTGTTTATTTATTTGGAAATGGAACTATCTTGGAAAATCAGGATTTTGCCAGGGCTCTCTTTGAATTTGTAAAAAATCCATCTGAAGCGAGTGACGCTCAACTAGACGACTTGGCGTTGAAATTGGATAAAAGTCTAAGGCGAATATCTGAGGCTGGCTCACTAACGAGGGCGTCAATTAGAGAAAAAAGCGGCAGCAACAGCTCCCGTACGCCACCATCAAAAATGATTCAGCGTGGCACAGCAATGGCAATGATTGATCCACTAAGTAAAATAGAAAAGTTTGAAAAAGAATATCAAGTATTTAGTGCCACCAAATCATCAAGCTTAAATTCGATAGCAGCAGAGTATCGATCGATTGGCGCCAACCAAGCTATATTGAATGCAAAAAAAGAGATATTAGAAAAAATGAAAGCGCTTGAAGCCAAGGGATTCTTGAGTCGTACACAGGTAATTAAGCAAACATCAGATGTCAACACTGTTGTGACAGAATTAGAGAAATCAAGATTAAACATCGAAACCAAACAAGAAGAAATTAAAAAAGCAAGAGCAGCAGTGATCCTTGCTGCTACTGAATTTGCGGCTGATTCAGTCGTCTTTGCACTAAAAGATCTCTATATTCTGGAGGCATTACAGCAAAATCGGCAATACGTTACAGGGGGAGATGGGATCATCGCCACCTCACCAGTTGATATTAGGAAACCGGAATTTGTGCCTGCATTCTTTTCAAACAAAGAGGCCATTAAGGTTGCAGAAGGCATGCGTGTCCTAGCAACACCGACTGGAGTAAGTAGGGCACAGTCAGGAGGAGTCAAAGGTGAGGTGGCTAACATCCAGAGGCTACCCGCACCAACGTCAGTAATTCAATCATTAGTTGGCCTAAAAGCCGGGGCCGAACTAATACAGGACAACGTAAAAGACCCAACAACGGGGGTTATAAGATTAGAAAAAGATTCGAAAGGTCAAAAATATATTTGGTCGTCAGGTAACGAACCTAATATTCAGTCAATGAAAGGAAGTGTACTAGAACTGAGTGTTACAACTCAAAAGGTTGCGCCAATTAGCCTCGTAATACCAACATTGAAAAAATTCTTTGGGTTAGTTCCACCTGAAAACATTCCCAAGGACAACAAAAACGAGAGAAATCAGCAAAGAAAATGATTAATGCATTATCAAACTCAAGAGTTAACGTCGAAACGTGTCTTCAATATGAGGCGGTTGAATGTGGAGCGGCGTCGCTTAAAACAATTCTCAAGTATTTTGGGAAGATTGTGGAACTCTCAGAGTTAAGAGAAGAGTGTGGAATAACACGTGACGGGTCTAATGCATTAAAAGTCCTAAAAGCTGCAGAAAGATATGGATTAAAATGTAAGGCTTTTAAGAAGTCTGCAGAAGATGTTCGCATAACAGGCAAATATCCATGTGTGCTGTTTTGGGGATTCGCACACTTCTTGGTACTAGAAGGATTTGAAGGTGACTTCGCCTACCTAAGCGATCCGGCACAGGGACGAATAAGAGTTCCAATGAAGGAATTCAAGGAAGACTATACTGGGGTAGGGATTGAAATGATACCTACATCTAGTTTCAAAAAAGGAGGGAAAGAAAAGGCTCCAATTTTGTCATTGCCTGAATACCTAGGTCAGTCGTCAATAGGTTATGTAGTTTTAACATTTGTCGTCGCAACTTTATCACTAATCCCCAGTATCGCAATTGCTGGGGCTGCAGCACAACTGGTCAATCGGTTTTTACAAGATAGAGAGTATTATTTTGGTATACCCATTTTGTGGGTAAGCGGCATATCAACAGTATTGCTGTTAGGGACAGTAATATTGCAATATCTTATTCTTAGAAGGCTTCAGTACAGAATATCAAAGGAATTAACTGCACGATTATTTTTAAAGTTATTTACTGTTCCTTATGGATTCTATCAGCAGAGAATGCTAGGGGAATTAGCATCAAGAATGAAGCTCGGGTTGACGCTATCGGAACAATTGGTTGGTGACATAGTAAAATTCGCCACTGCACTTTGGCAGTCGATAATTTTACTAATTATCACGTCGCTAATTTCTATAACTTTATCAGTATTCTGTTTATTAGTCATTGCCGCAAATGTTGCATTTAACATAGCAATAACTAACAAAAGAAAAGATGCAAACCGGCTTCTTGCGATGGAAGAAGGGAAGATGATGGGAGTTAGCTTACAAGGAATTACAGATATTGAGACTCTTAAAGCCTCGGGTGTTGAAATTGATTTTCTAACGAGCTGGCAAAAGCATTTCTGCGAAGTTGTTGAAAGGAGACAAGTTTTGGGTATACAGATAGGGCTCTCATTTGTGGCCGGATCAGGATCTTCATTCTTCATCAATGCGATGGTTATTGGAATAGGCGGGCTATTGATCATTGCCGGCAATCTTACCCTTGGAGGGTTGCTATCCTTCCAATTCTTGTTGGCAATCATAATATTACCGATTGGACAATTATCGACAATAAGTAAAATGATTCAAACTCTTGATGGATTGCTTGGAAGATTACAGGACCTAGAAAAAAATGAAGTTGACTCATCTATTAGAAGTCTAAGTTTTGCGTCTTACAATGATATCTCGGTTAAAGAAGGCAAAGATTTATATATTCTCAAAAGTGAAGAGGTGCCACATATAAGAATGGAGAAAATGACTTTCGGCTTCAACAAAATTGATCCGCCATTCATTAACGACTTAAGCATCTCAGTTAAACCCGGATCACATTTGGCATTGGTAGGTGGCAGTGGATCAGGAAAGACAACTTTAATTAAAATTTTTGCAGGGCTTTACAAACCAAGTAAAGGTGATTATTTATTAGATGGATTTACTTTTAATGAAATTGACGATATTTCACTAAGACAAACAATTGGATATGTTCCACAAGACGTATTTATGTTTAACGAAAGTATTAGCACCAATCTAAGGCTTTGGAGAGAATACATTGGTGACTCAGAGATTAAAAAAGCTGTAAATGATGCTTCAGTTATGGAAGTCATCAAAGACTCGCCACTCGGTTTCGAACGACTGCTGAGTACAGGAGGAACAGACTTAAGTGGTGGGCAAAGACAAAGGTTAGAGATTGCAAGAGCATTAGTTTGTCAGCCGAAAATCATTTTATTAGACGAAGCTACAAGTGCCCTAGATGATGAAACGGAAAAGAGAGTTCTGCAAAATTTATGGGATAGAAAAATTACAACAATATCGGTGGCTCACAGGATGACGTCCGCATTGAAAGGAGATTACGTGCTAGTTATGGAGAAAGGTGCAATTATTGAGCGAGGAAGCCCTGAAGAACTACTGGGTAAGCAAGGTCTTTTTAGCAAGCTAGTCGAAATGGAGGCAGGGCGATGAGGGAAATTGAGAAGAATAGGATTGATACGATCACGGCTGCGGAAGATTTAGAGCGTGAGGTAAACTTCAAAGATGAAATGCTTCTAGGCTCTGAATATTTTTCCAATGTAATTGGATTTGCACTGGGAAAGCTGAAGTGCGAACATATAGAACTGACACCACACAAAGGAGAAATAGCTGGCTATTTGGATTATAACGATATACCCTTCAGACGAGTGAAACTGCCTGAGAAACTTCTTGACAATGAACACTCGGTTTTAGTGGTTAACTTAAAGAATGACACTGACAGGTTACTTGTTTTTTACCAAGAATCGAGAAAAAATTATACCTATGACGCGATAAGCGGAAAAATCGAACATTTTCAAAAAAGCAGCGATTTAACAGTGTTTGGTGACTCTGCATATGAGATTTATCCATCAATGCCAGCAGATATCAAAACTGCATGGGATGTCTTGAGTTTTGCATTTGGCAGTGAGTCAGCCGCAATTGGAGCATTAGTAATAACCTCGGCAGCGGTGATGTTATTTAACCTATCGATACCAATGATGACAAATTTATTAGTAAGCAATATACTGCCTGAACAACAAGCCTCACTCCTTCTTGATACATTATTTTTAATTATTCTAATTGTTATCGGATCTGTAGCTGCTCAATATCTGCAGCAAACAATGCTTTTAAGACTGGAAACTGTCACTGATTTGAGACTGCAAACGGCAACTTGGGACAGATTACTTCGGTTACCAATGAAATTTTTCAGCAAATACACGACAGGAGACATGGCATCAAGGGTCAGCTCAATATCAATGTTGAGGCAACTTTTAGGTTCAGGTGCACTCAGTACGATCGTATCTTCGGTTTTTGCTCTTAGTTATTTTATTTTGATGTACCAATATGATTCATCGCTAGCAAATTGGGCTGCGCTAATAACTCTCTTAGGTATTTCCTTTGTAGCTTGGATAGCATCAAAACAGGTCAAGTATCAGTTCACTATCCAGGAAACTGAAGCAGAAGTCACAAACTTTGCTTTACAGTCCCTTATTGGTTCAGCTCAAATAAGGTCTACAGGTATAGAACCTTTCCTCTTTCTACAATGGATGAAGAGAATCAGTAAATATGCACGTACAAAGATAACAAGTGGTGTGTTGGATGATGCACTCAAGACCTACACCGAAGTGATCATACCAATCTCTACAACTGCGATCTTCACTGCTGCTGTACTGCGAATATTGAACGCAGGTCAAAGTGGTCAAGATTTAAATGCTGTTGTGGCTTCCGTCGTCGCCTTCTACGCAGCCTTGACAGCATTTAACGGAAAGGTCAATGAGGCCGTGAATCAGATAGCTCTGATATACGCTCAAGGTGTTGTTCTTTGGAAAAGGGCGACACCAATCCTGTATGCGTCAGTTGAAAGGGGATATAGACCAGAAGCGATACGAGCAGAATTAAAGGGCGAAGTCAGGTTGAGGGATGTAAGTTTTAAGTATCCAACAGCACCAGAAATTCTATTTAAAGATCTTAATTTCAAAATTAATGTTGGAAAGCATACAGCTCTGACAGGGAAAAGCGGATGTGGCAAAACAACAATATTTAGATTACTCCTAGGGTTTGAAGAGCCAACATCCGGTGAGATCTTCGTTGACAATATACCTTTGGACAAATTGGCGATTAGAAGCTATCGAAAACAGATTGGCGTTGTCCTGCAAAACTCTCAGCTAAGCCCAGGTCCTCTTTACGATGCCATAACAGGGGGATTGAGTTTTTCTGAAGATCAGGTCTGGGAGGCTCTAGAGCACGCCCAAATAGCAGACGAGGTAAACAGTATGCCTATGAAACTAGACACCGTTCTAAGCCAGGGGGCTACGAATATATCCGGAGGACAGAGACAAAGAATCGCAATCGCTCGTGCATTTATTATTAAGCCCAAAATACTTCTAATGGACGAAGCCACAAGCGCATTAGATAACTTTTCACAAGAAAAAATAACCGAATACATTGAAAGTTTGGGAATTACAAGAATAACAATTGCACACAGATTCTCTACCATCCAGAAAGCTGATACGATACTGAAACTAGAGAATAAGACGGCGCATCAGGTCACTGTTGATGAACTAATGGGAAAAAGCGAATATCTGCATTAAGCAATAGATGCTTATTTCTTACTCCACCCTCAGGGGCTATCAGCAGATAGAAATATGAAATCACCTTGAAACTTGCTGGGAAGTAAAAAACGTGAGTTTGCCGCTAATCTAGAAATGCAAATTCTCTTATTTGAGTCATAGGATCAATTTTACAATACTCACCCAGATGGTGGTTCTTGGGACAAGACAGCAAAACCGGATGAACATATCGTTGAGATCATTCGAGTCTATCAATTCAAAGACGGGACAACAGTCCTAGGCTGTGGCTGTGCAGATGGGCGATATACGAAATTTTTTGTTGAAGCGGGGTTTCAAGGTACTGGAATAGACATATCAAGCACAGTTATTGAACGCGTTAAACAAAACTTTTAGCGGCAAAATTCATGGCAGCAGATGCAAAAAACATACCTTTGGAAAGCTCGAGATACGAGGTACTTTGTGATGCAGGTGCTTTGCATGTAGACACTCCTACAGACGTTCCATCAATTCTCAGGGGGTATCGGCGAGTGCTTTCTAAGAAGGGGGTGTTGTTCATCGGAGTATTCAATAAAACGGTCAATGACAGCGACGATCCAATCTTTTATGTTGACAGCCCGAACAACACAATGTCTGTCTATGGCTATTCAAAGGAACAATTTATATCTATAGTCAACAACTATTTTTTTGTGGAGAAAGCAATCTATGATCTTAATGATGGGTTACAAGAACAGGGTTGTAATTATTTATACTGGGGGCACCATTTATGAGCGCAACACAAATCGAATACTTTCATAAGCCAAGCTTAAACATAGCTGAGCAGAATAATGAAAGAATTAGTTTTGATTATGGCGTATCGAAGCCAAATTGAGGCATTTATTACAAGAAAAGCATACGAAAATAAAAACTATAGACAAAAACTATTATGCGATGCAAAATCAGTCATGGAAATAGAGATGGGGTTAAAACTTCCTGATGCATTTAACTATCAAGCAGTCGAAGAGAGTGCTACTCAGATCTACATTGTCTTGCCCTTAAGCACATCGACCGTCGTTGAGTCAGACTTGGCAAAGCTAGCGGGTGGATGCTGGGTTGCAGTCTCATCCAGCTGCGACTGGGTTACTGGCGGCTATGTATTTGTTACCTGAACAACTTTTAAAAAGAGTGGATCGGTAGCTTTCGAAGAAACCTGGAGCAATAAAGATATTTTCAAGCGCAAAATAAGCACCCATTCGGTGATATTCGAGCTGCTTTATAACTTTGAAAGTCTCATCACAGAAAATGTCATAGGACCGGATTGAAAATAATACAATGGGTACAAAAGGATATTTGAGGAGAACATCTTGGAGTTGAGGACAGTGAGATGATCCATGGATTTCCGAATAGCTCCGGGCCATAACAAAGTTATTGAGATTGCAATAGCACCTGAGGATTGATCGCTGGAGTGAGTGGGAAATATGTTGATGCTCAAGATTACTAAAATAGATACAATTAACGCCTAGAAGATATTCTGAATTCGAATCATAGATCAACTCACAAGCGGAAGTGCTGCATATTGCGTCGAGTTCGTGATATTCAGATAGGGAGGTCAGAGAGGAACTCGATAAAAATGTGCGTCTCAAAGAAGCCTTAAGAGCAGCCGGGGGTAAAAAAGAAAGTCTAAAATCTATTGATATTCTATGGGGTACATCTTCAAATGAATTCGAGCCATGCACAATGTGCGAACCAAAGCAAACTAAATCGCCAAGATTAATCTTAGGTGGAGAGGATTGTGGGGAAGCAAGAAGACTAAATTCACTAAGCGTAAGACCATGTGAAGTAAATTTAGACAGTGCGGCATGAGAAGCTTCACCGCTGAGAAGGTGCAAACAAGAGCTAGAGCTAAAACATGAAAGCGGAGCCCAAAATGTAAAAATACTTGGGTCATAGCCAGCCCAAGTATCAATATGGTATCGGTGACCAGAGTCATTCTTATTTAATAGCCTAAGTGTCGGGATTTTCTGAAAGGAAAACTCTTTATTGAAAATAGCTTTAAGTCGAAGGATAAGATGATAATAAGTTTTCAGGAATTCAGGAGCCGATGATATTCTTAAACTCAGATCGGGCGTGATGGGTAATTCGTTATTGCGATCAAGATTGGTTAACCCTGACAAGCTTTCAATCAGGTTGTAAGCCGACTCCCGAATAGCAACTATTTCAGGATAAGCGTTAATGCAAGTAGATGTAAACTCATTGTATTTATCAGAGAAACGAGCGCGACTGTTCAAAGTCATAGAAAAAGAAAATAGAAACAATTTAAGTTGTTAATGCTATGCTAACAAGACAACAGAAATAGAGCGGCTATTTTTCTGAAGCCTCAAAAGTCTGTATAGAACAGAACTATTAAAAAGATAATAAGTCAGTGTTTATATATTGGTCCTAAAACATACGGATACGAAAAAAGTCTTGCGCTTATTGTGAGAAAGTCCATTTGTTCATCCCTACAACATGGCAACTCGTGCACAAGCAGAAGCAGTGATCGCTGCACGCGCAGCGGCTGATTCAAGCTTCAAATCGAAATTAATGGCCAACCCTGAGGCTACTCTCGCAGAAGCCTTGGGCGCCCCGCTTCCTGACGGCGTAAAAGTGACCGTATTAGAGGAAACCTCTAGCCAGGCCTACATTGTGATTCCTGCCGGGAGTGAGGTTTCTGAAAAAGAACTGGCTGGTGTCGCAGGTGGCTGCTGGATTGGTGCATCAAGCAGCTGTGGTTTCGTTACCGGCTGATAAAGCTAACGACACAAACAAATTGAAACAGAAAAGAGGCTTAACCAGCCTCTTTTTTTTGTAGTTATACTTTCAGCAACTAATTTGCGGGATTTAAATTCTAGGGTTAGCAAGGGTGAATTGGAAGAAAGGATTGCGCCTTTATACTGAATGACGTTGAATTACTATGATTGAAATAGGCAAAGGAATCCAATGACATTGGCTCCCTCGAAAAACGAAGCGGCTGATCTTGATAGAGCCATGGTCTCTTTCGATAGGATAGTCGAACTGTTTGGAAGGGAAAAAGTTGATAAGTTTTCACAAATTAAGCGCTTTATGGAAATATATAGTGGTGATGATAAATTCAGAGAAGAGGTTGCTGCAGGGAATCTTGACAGACTTTCTAAGTTTGGAGTTTTTCTAGGCGACCTGCATCCAAATGAACTCATTGGCTTTTCTTTATACGTTGAACGGAAAAATGAAAAGCCTATATTTAAGGAGTTTAGAAGGTATATGCTGCTAGCGTCCCAAGGGAGAGTAGGTAAAGGCAGGCAAGTTAGCGGTGACGTTGACATAGAATATTCATTATGGAGGCTTGAGCAGATTAACCGAGGTAATTTTGTTTTTAATAAGAAGACAAATAATCAAATCGTTCATTCACCTCTATGCATTGAGCTGACGAAGGGCTGCTCAGTTGGGTGTTGGTTCTGTGGCATCTCTGCTGATACATTCGAAGGATCAACAATCTATACAGAGAAGGAGGAAATGTACAATGCAATACTTAGGGATTCTTCAAAGCTGGCAGGACATTTTAATCTCCTTGCTTTTCTATATTGGGGAACTGATCCTCTGGATTGCCCAGACTATACTAGTTACCTTAAAGCATTTGCTCAGCAATTTGGGTATTATCCACAGACTACTACTGCACAAGCTTCTAAATATCCAGAGCAAGCTAAGAATATTGTAAGAACCACAAATAGCAGTGGCCATGGGACTGTAAATCGATTTTCAATACTTTCAAAGGGGGCTATGTACAAAATAATGAGAGAATTTACTCCTTTTGAGCTGGCCAATACATTAATGGTGATGCAACAACCTTCAAGCATTACCAAAAAAGCTAGTGCTGGCAGAGCGGCTGAAGAAGGAGATCCAGACCTAATTGATCGCGAACAAGAATATCAACAATCAACTATTGCATGTGTATCCGGCTTCAAGATTAATCTGGCAACAGGAATGTGTGCACTCATCTCACCCTGTGAATCAGACGATGAATTCAAAGATGGATTCATTACTTATGCAACAACCAAGCTTAGTGAGAGCAACAGCATCATCTCTTTCTTCAAGAGATACATCGCGTTGCGAGAAAATCTTAAATTGCGATTGAGCCCTGGAATCTCAATTGAAGTCAATAACATTACACACGAAATTAGAGCAAAATCCAAAATGTCAAGTCTGATCACAGAGAAAGGGTCAGGGCAAGAGGTTGCTTTACGTGCTTTAAAAGATAAGAGCATGAATCACAAAGAGTTGGCCTGTCATCTACAAAGAAAAGGCATCTCAATACTTTATGTTGATTCTGCTATCCAAGATTTACTAAATCTTGGGGTCATATGTCACGAGCCCGGTATAGTCATTTGAAATTAACTTAGGAATTTGGCCTCAATGCTGATGTAAATAGTGCGTGGAAACTGTGAACCAGTTAATAGGTAGCTTGAGCTTGTTAGTTGAAAAAACTGCGTAGTCATTAAAGAGCAGGTCAATAACCTGATTGATTGACTTGCTCTGTTGATCACTCTGATAATTCTTAATATGCCGACTTAGTCTGTTATTTCGAATTTGCAAATTGAACTCTAAGCTTTCAGCAATTGGCTGTAATACGACACAATCAACAGTCATCAGAAATTCCAAATCGATGATCCTGAATAACTCTTCGGGTTGCCTTAATAGTGAATTGATTTGCCTCTGAATGATTGGCTGATATGAATTTTCTGAATTTAAGCAGTAACTCGCCATTAGTAGGTAGGCGCATATTTGAACCATCCCTGAAGAATATATTTTATTATAGATATCATGAACAAGATGATCTGCTTTGACAAAATAATTGGCTTCTGATTGCAAAAGATAGAGCTGCTTTGTAGTAACATCAACAAGATCAATATCTTGTTTGATGTGGTCAGGCTTGGGCTTCTGAATCAAGTTAATGGCCGTATCTATGGCCTTGATCGCGTCAAGGTTCTTGACGCCACGGCATTGCCCCTTGAAGTATTCAGTCAGCTTTAAATCCAAATATTTATTGTGTCTGAAATAAGCCGACACCAAATCAATATCTCTGAGTTGATAGCTCAAGTTCTCAATCTGATGATAAGATTTTTGATCATGGCTAGCTTGGTTATACAAAGCACATTCAAGGAGAAAATGATCAAGGTCAACAAGAGGAATACTTAATGGCAGATAAGGAATCTTAGTTGTACTTGGGGCATGAAGCAAAGCGACATCAGAGTCTCTGGATCGCTCTGAATTGGAAAACTGATCGAATACTTTTCCAATTCCAAGCATGCCTTGCTCGGATAGTTCAGAAGCACGTAAAGCACCAAGACTGGATGCACCAATAACGGTTCGACCTAACGCCAATGCAAAAAGGATTTCTTTATGCCATGGCGCCGGAACAGAATTGTAATAGCCATCTAGGAGGACAATAACTTTATAGCCTCTAGGGATTAGAGCAAGAAGGTCACCTGATGTAGCAGGAGGATAAAAATCACAGATAGATGAATACTTAGGCCTGTCCAAATGGAATAAAGAAGGGCCAGCAAAAACGGCTATCTGAGTGGACATTGATTATAGAAGCTTACGACTTGGAGTTAAAAAGTTTGGGTGATCAAGCTTAATGCTCAGGTAATCAGTACTGCCATGTGAAAGAATCAAGCAATTCATTAAATCCAAGGAATAGTTTTGATCAATACAAATCTTGCGAATTTGGGAAATAGGTTTTTCGTTACTAATGGTAAGCGAAGGTCTATGAGTTCCTTGCGGTACTGTCATGCGATCAGAGGCAGTAGAGATGTATTGACTATAGAAGCTCAACGGAAGATCATCCCTAGAGCCTGAAATAATAGTTAGTCGAGATTGAATGGCTTCGAGAACAGCCTTTTGTATGGCAATAAATGGATTTGGATGGCAAGCACTACCTTCTGCAAGCTGCGGGAAGAACTCAGAGTATTGATTTCCAATAACAGCATGAAAACAAGAAAATGAACCAGGCATAGTTATATCCCAAAGAGCTAAGTCGACATTGGAAGCAGCCAGTTTACAAGGAAGGTTTGAAAGTTCAGGGTTGATCTCTTTAAGCAGGGTTTGAGACACAAGATGATGAATTCGTTGCTGAGCAGGGATAGCTCGCCAAAAATCGATCGATTTTCTTTCAATTAGTTCATAGATAGCATGACTCATGGCTTCATACTTATCCCATGAAGAGCCGACACCATTACTGTTTTTCCGAGGCTTATCAATTGCGGAATGAAGACCTCTCAAGTCAAGGCTAATCTCAGATAGGTAAGCCTGACTTTTGAACTGTGACTTTTCAGTAAAGAGGTTGATGATGTGAGTAGTGTCCATGCACTCTGGATCTGCCAAATGTTCCATTCTCCAAACTTCAACAGTTTCTCCTAAGGCGGATAACATGGCCAAGTCTGTTGTAACACCCTTCCCTTGAGCAGAAGAAAGGGAGCGACCGAAGGGTCTTATGGCGGAATAGACTGGAATTCCTACTGTGTCTAAACCAGTAAGATCCGCCAAACGGGACATGCCAGCCTGACGAGCTAGAGAAAATAGCAACTGGCAAGGGTCAGCAGGAGACTTATAAATTACTTAACTTTTCCTGTGCGTTCATCTCTATTATGTCTATATCAAGCATCAGAAGTTGGACGTCTTAGTAAAAAATCCAGAGACTATCAGGGGCATTCTCCATGATGACCAGGTTTTCAGCGTTGAGCGGAATCCAGCTCGAGTAGGCAACAACAACAAGCTTGATGCTGCAAAGTGTCCTGTCAAGGTTTTAGCGCATTTAGGTCAAGGACTGGCAAGACAAAGGCAAGAAACGCTATACCATGAAGTGAAGCATCTCAACAGCAAGAATATAGAATTTATAGAAAAGCAATGGGACGACGAGCTAAATAAAATTGCAGATCAACTTACACGTGCAAGTGTTGTCTATTGTCGTGAACGCTTTATCGCAATTTTACGGCAGAGTTTTATGCATATCTATAGTATAGAGCCTCAAAAGATTTTTGTTCTAGAGGAACTTTCGTTGCTATTACAGGATTACTTATCAGGAGCAGTAGATAAGGATTACAGTAGTGAGCTTAGAGCCAAGGCTTCTGAGTTAATTCAGGCTGTACCAATAACAATGAGAGAATCACTATCTCGAGAAGAGGTTGAAGATGCTGCAATAAATTTAGGGTTTTTATATTTCGCAGCTATTGATAATACTGTTTCATCCTTGTTGGCGACGGCTCATTTCCAGTGCAAAGGATTGTTTGACTATGGCATAGATTTTCGCGACCTTAGTCTTGATTCATTAGCTAGAATTTGCCAACCATCAGTACGAATAATCGCCAGATTTTGCGTTCAAGATACAGAGATTAATGGGCAAGTATTTTACAAGGGAGACCGAGCTATCCTCTCATTAATGCCAACTGAGATCCCGCTAAAGACGTCATCAAAGGAAGATCTAATGTTTGGCTCTGGAATTCATATTTGTCCCGGCCGTAAGCTCGTTCTTATGCATACAAAGTACCTTGTAAACGGATTGCATAATTTGCGTAAATTATTTAGAATTGAGAGCTTTGGTGTTTCTGAAAAAAACCCCTATCTTGCCGGACTTGAAGAGTTAACCATCAAGAAAATTGCATGACTAATCATCAAGATCCTCTACGCAGTTTTTGGGCCTGCCTAGTCCAAACATATGATTTCACTTTGGTTTCGAAACGATTATCTGAGATCTCTCCCAATCAAGAAGAGAACCAACTAACACTGCAGCAATTCGAACAGAGCCTATTAGATGCTGTGGTTTTTATTGCATCTTCTTCTTTATATCAAGAATATTCAAATTTTTTGCTTAAGGGCGACCTAAGTAGTGACCTTAGCTTTTCTCAATTTAGCTCCAAGCACTCATTCCTTGAGGTACTTAAGGCATATCCTGAACTCGCTAGAATCTTAGATATACGAATTAATGCAGCAATATCATGTACACAAGCAGCCTTGGCTTGCATAAAAACTCATTTAGACCTTATCGTTCAAAAGCTGCAATTAAAAACCTTAGATTGCATTACCTTCACAGCGTTTTTAAGCGATCCTCACAACAATGGTCAGCAGGTCATTAAGTTTACCTTCAATAGAAGCATTGGCATTTATTACAAGCCCAAGTCACTTTGGACAGATATATACTTTGACAACTTAATGAGATTAACACTTGAAAAACTTTCATTACCATTTAATCCTCAATCAACCATTTATGTGTCTACTAGTAGTTACTCGTTGATGAATGAGTTAAGCCAAGCTGTACCTATTGATGAAAAAGTCAATGCTGAGATTTCAGGGGTATTGCTATACCTTGCTTACTTCACAAGAACGACTGACCTCATTCAGGATAATGTAATCCAGACCTGTTTTGGGTTGAAAGCTATTGATACCGAATTTATTTTTTGCCCAAAGCTTGATAAACTACACTTCAATCAAGGTAATTACTTTTTAGAGTCTGTACTTTCGCTTGAACGTAGCTGTATTGATACTGCTTTATTACCAAGATGGTTGATCACTGGGCGTGAGACCAAGGATGTTTCTGGCTTCTGCGGGCACTTTTTTACAGGAAGTTCAGAAACAAGAGAACTAGCTATTTTGCCTACAGGTGTTCTCTCATGGGACATTCGATATGAGCGTGCAAACAAGCCTGATAAAAATGCTGTGTCCCAATTTCATAAAACTAAAGAATCGATCCTTAGTGGATTCACCAAAGCGTATTTAATCAATGAATTTATTACCGAAGCCCACACAAGGTCCCTATCAAATATTGCAAATCACGAAAGAGTAACTCGTTTCACCTTCAGGCCAACAATGGCCTATGCGGAGATCATGAGGGCATCCTTTACTCATACTTGTTGCTTGTCTCGACAAAATCGCCATCAGTTCATTCTGGAAGCTATTAAAGAGTCTGGCTCCAGCAACGGTAAGCTTTCAGTTCTTAAATACTCTGATAGAGAAAAGATTTACCTTGAAGAAGCAACTGCTCTTGATAAGCTGGATATCCCCCTTTTTCAATTTAATCAAATTACAAATAGCCTTCATTTAATCCATACAAATCAGACCATTGATTTGACTTACTTGAATCTTGATTATGACTGCACGCCTAGAATGCCTTTAGCCGGGGATCATGACCTGTCCTCTCAACAGAATGCGATATCATTTTCATTTGAAGCTTTCTTTGAAAAATTTTCGTATCTTAATAACTTGCCAGGCTTAAAACTTTTTAGTGATATCGATAACAGTTCTGAGAATATGGAATTATGGAACCACATCTTTTCAAAGTGCGAGATACACAGCCAGAAAAGTCGCGGAGATTCTTCTAGCATCATCATTAAACATCTCCTCCAACCTTCTTTTGCCGGTGGTTATGTACAGATTGGCATGCCTGGACCAGGTCTATGGAATGGGCTAATCGGTATTTTACTAGCTGACTTTTATCAAAAATCAAAATTATACAACAGCTGGGACATTTTAGGTCAAGGCAACGATCCACAGTTAGGCGAGTCTCAACTAAAGAAAGCGCTTTTAGATATCAGCGATAAATTTGGATTTGGAAACTCTTCGGGTATTACATGCCTCACCCTTCTAAGGCATCTTCAATTCGATTCAAGGATTGAAGAATCCAACTCAAAAGCTGCTGAGATTATTATCGATTTAGTTCTAAATGCTGTCCGAGACTACTACAGTAAAGGATACCGAGCATCATCTTTATTCCATTCAGAACTTGACTTGTATGATGGCCTTTTGGGAACACTTGCTTCGGTATGTTCCTATGGCGATAACTCAATAGACAATGCTCTTGAAAAGCATTTATTAGATGAATGGTCTTTAAAACTGTCAGAATCTCTTGCGTTGGTTTCTTGCATTACTTCTGAGGGCAGTTTTGCAGATTTATCTAAATGCCTTCGCACGTTAAGCCTAGCTCACGGGGCTGTCGGAACTGCCATTGCTTTTCAGCGTCTCAATATCAAGGGGGATCAGTTTGATTCTTTGCTTGAGTCAATGCTGCAGGCTCTTGATCTCTTTTTTGAAAAAAACTGGATTGTCAATGCTTGCTCCAAAGCATCCGTATCTGAAAAGCAATCTTTATTGGCTAATTGCAATGGCCTTGGTGGAATTGCCTTGGGGTTGACTAGGCTGAAGAATGCCGAAGTAGATGGATTGATAATCAAATGCACCAACTATTTTGTACAATGCATTGACAGCATTCGCAACCAGCTAGCCTCTGAACCTCTCAGTGACGGCTCTTCCTCATGTCTTTGCTGTGACTCCCCTCTCCCACATGCGCATTGCGAGCAGCCACTTGACTATTCTCTTTGTTGCGGAATATCTGGGACATTGACCACACTTGCTGAAGTCAACAAGTGCTTAAAGCCAACTCATCAATCTCGCGAAATAATTTTTTGTCAGACCGCATTTCTAACGTCCCTTCTTAACTCGTACAGGCGAAATTTAGTTGAGGGGAAGTTGGTTATACCTCATCGAAGAGATCTTTCTCTATTCAAAGGACTTGGTGGTGTATTTTTAGCACTTGAAAAAAAATATGACCTATGCGCAAGAATTGCACTGCTAGAAGTTTATTTTGACTAAATTATGCGTCCAGCCAGCCAACAAAAAGCTTAATTTAGCTGGGGTATTCCCTTGGGTAACTTATCCCTGCCTGCAAACGCTATTGAGGTGAGATAAGCACTAAATAAGTTGTCCTGGCAAGAAAAAAGCGCCCGTTAAGGGCGCTACATCTTGGTCTCAATGAGTTGGGAGGAGTGAATCCTCCCAGGCGTCATATCAATAGTCGAAGTCGCCGCCCATGCCGCCGCCCATGCCGCCACCGGCAGGAGCTGCTTCCTTCTTCTCAGGAAGATCAA
>MDTB01230536.1_pt1 | contig 19127 bp, 12 predicted proteins | sample 811161 | NCBI WGS metagenome assembly MDTB01 (sample SAMN05326650, study PRJNA326480) | marine metagenome | isolation source: seawater | place: Mediterranean Sea | collected 2009
AATCGTTTCTTCTTTTCTTGATGGCGTTGGAACACAAATTGAAACAGATGCAGGGTTTTCTAAATCAGAATATACAGAGGCAGTTAATAAACTTCGACACTTAGAAGGTGTTTTGACTGGCAACCCAGACGCAACAGCAGTTCAACTTTTGACAAGAGTCCGTGCGCAACTCAGCGATTTAAATCAAGATGATGTTAAACGAGACATTGATCTGCGAAAGGCTATTGAAAATACTATGGAGGAAAAGACATTGGAGGTGGCAGATGACGGCACGCCAACTCAAGAAGCACCTGAAAAAACTATTGGCAGACTTCTTGCCGAAGGTGGGCCAGAGGTTCAGAAGGCCATTTTTGACCGTTTGGTAGGCGGATCAACTGATAACTTTGGCACAGTTGCTGCTATTTTCTTAGAAAACGATGCGTTGCTGCCAGCCGAACAATTTAACTTTTTGGCAACTCAGATTAGAGCCGGCCAGCTCAACCATGCTCTCAACATGTACGAGGCTCTAAGAGGATCTGATGGGGGGCCTTTGCTGCCTAGTAGCCCGGGCTATGACGGCTTTGTGCAACTTGCCAACCAAATAGGAAACACATCTGGGCCTGGCATGAAGGCCGTTATGGATTTGCTAATTGGCAGTGGTCACGAACGCGCTGTTGCAAGCATGCTGAAAAACCCAGAAAACGTGCTAAGTCTGGTGCGTGCTGCTGAAGTAGTTATGGGTGTCCGAAGGATAGAAACCCAAGAAGAGATTGCTGGGGTGTTTACTAATCAGGTATTACCCAACCAAGTTGAAGTAACTAGACCAAACGGTGAACGGGTAACTTTGACAGTCGATCCTAAATACCGAACAAGTTTTAAGCCGCAGATCATGGATGTTGACGGCACTGTTGGGTACGTAGACCAACTATTTAGGGGTCAAACAAATCAAGACGCACAGGCTGCGTTCATGCGAATTGATGCCAAAATTATGGGTTCTAGAAGAGACTACTTCTATTCACGATTGGCATATCATTTAGCAAGAAACACTATGACAATTTCTGATACTGGAGCTGCATATGAAGAAGCTTTGGCTGCAGCTGCCAGAGACACATCAGAAGGATTGGTGTTTGTGCCTTCAATCATGGACACGAAAAGTAACCCGTTCTCTAGTAGTTTCTATACAAAAGAGGAACGTGGGGTCACAATGCAGAGAAGTGGCTTCCTTGGTAGGGCTTTGACTGGTTCATTTGACGTAGTTGAGCTGTATCCTGAAATGAGAACTGCTGACGGCAAACCAAATCAAGTGTTCAAGGATTTCATTAGAATCAATACAGACTTGTCTGATGATGGCAAATCTGGAGGGTTTAGGCTAGATAAGTATCCTGCGTCACGGGGTTTAAATCGAACAGGACATAGGCCGGCTTTTTCTCGTATGAGAGTCAAGGAAGACACAAAAGGGTTTTTGTATTCAGTGCCCTATATTGATGAGGCTGGACAAGGCAGATTTGAAGTGCAACTTAGGGTCCTTGACGGCGAGATGAAACCAGTTGGCGTAACACCTCCGGATCTACGAAGTACACCTGAAATGCGGCCAAACCCTGCGTTCCCACAATTTGAGTGGCGGCCACAAGACGGGGCTTTGGCACCAGAAGAAATCGACGTAAACGGACACCTGCTTGATGCCTTTTCAATGGAAGCCCGTGATCGGCTAGGGCCTGGTGCATCTGATACCATGATGCAAATGGAAATTGCACAGATTATTACTGAGCATGGTTGGCCAAACGTGGTGGTGCCAAGAGCATGAGTGGATTTTCATACGATGACCTTCGCGGCTACGCTGATGCTAATGACGCATACGCTCGGCTTCGTGACTACATGGACCGTGATGAGGTCACCCCATACGAGCAAGAAATAAACGATGCACGTGACCATGCCATGATTATGCGTGGCGAGGCAGGCACGGTAAATTCTACATTTAGCAAGCTTCCTACGCGGCACAGCTTTGTTGGATCGTCAAATCAGCTTGACACTTTGTTCCAAGAGAACAGCCCGGAAGAACTTTTTCGCATGGGTCAGCAAGTTGGCAACGAAAACCCGTACGATCCTGACGAGCCTGTTATGCCATGGGGCACAGCCAAGCAGCGGGGCACTGGTTCTGGCCGGCACATCTTCCAAAGTTTGACTGGTCTTAACGACTATGAAATGTACGAGATGGGGCAGAACGCTGGTCGTGCATGGACTAGAACTGGGTACGAAGTGCTTGACCCATTGATGGGTGTTCTTGCCATGCTGGAGTTTCGCGGGGCGCAGTTTGCTGAGCAAGCAACACGAGATGCCGAATCTTTAGAAGAAGCTACTGCTCCATCTCCTGTAAGGCTAGAAAATACCTTCTACTCAAGGTACCGATCTTTGTTCCAAGAACGTCTGCAACGACGTTTAGCAGAAGACGGAGACTTGCGAGATGGCGATGCCAAGACGTTGTTAGCAGAAGGTATCAACCTGTTTGTAGATTCTGCTGCAGGAGTAACAACTTTTGCAGGCCATGTAGCACCTTTTCTTTTGGGTTTGCCGGCTGGTGTCGCAACGATGTCTGCATCAGCTTATGACTACGAATATAACGCAGCCCTAGAAGGCGGAAAAGATGCTGAAGCAGCTCATACAGAAGCATCTGTGCGGTCGTTACTTCTTGCCACATTCCTTACTGCTTTCCCTGAAATAATTAAAAAGCCCATGGCCAGCGGTTATCAATACATGAGATCCATGAGCTGGTTCAGGAACTCATTTGATGATGCCACTAAGCAACTTGTTCCATTGTTCCAACGCGGTGCTGTCACAACAGAAGAGCTGGTAACTTTCATGGAGAAGAAGTGGTTTGAAAAAACACTTCGTGAAATTGCAAAACGTGGCACAGAGACACCAGTGCGTGTGCAACGAACTCCAGTTCCGGGAGAAGCAGAAATTGTTGGTTACATTACTCGAAGGCAAGCCATACTTGGTGTTGCCAAAGAGGGTGGCAAAGTTACTACACGATCATTTGCCGCAGGTGCAACCGAAAAAATACTTGGCGATTTGATTGTTGCCGGCATTGACACCATTGCCGGCCGTGAGGTAGATCAGCTTATTGACGCAGAGGCTGCTTTGCATCAAGGCGGTGTGTTTGCCGGCATGAGCTTGTTCCTGTATGGGGCAGGTCTGCCATTCCAATTCAGGGCTGGCCGCCGTGACATGATGGCTAGAGAGCAAAAACTTGGTGCTACTGCAGGCATGCAAGGCAATGCCATTCAGGAAGCTGGGATAGCGGCTACACAAGATTCGAGGATTGCCGTCACGCCAGAGGGTGTTGCAGCACCAGCAGGGACGAATCCAGACCTTATACAAAGGCGTATGTTCCAACAAGCTACAAGATCTACGGCTCACAACCTGCAAGTAGCTGACAAGCTTGGGCTGTTGCGGTCACGTAATAGAACGGTTGCCGAAAACTTGCACGCACTGCAGGCTGCAGATGAGCCCACACTAAACAGTGCAATTCAGAACCTTGATGACATGTTAGGTACTGGTCCACGTGCGTTGGCCTACAAGCCGCAGGAGCTCAAACACTTGGCCCTGCTCAGGGACTACATGATCGAAGTTCGCAACCAACGGTTTCCGGGTCATGGTGTACGCAAAGTAGAGCCAACAATCAACAGTATTCTGTACCCAAACAGCAAGATGAGCCCCGAGGAACTTACTGCCGCAATAAAGCGTGCAGAAGCTGTCCAGAAGCTTATGAAAGAAAATCGCCCGCAGATGGGTGCCTACCCGGTGCTGCCCTCTGCTGAGCAAATTCAAGAAAATCCACAAGCTGCCTTGGCTTCTCTGCTAGAGCATCAACGCAGGTTTGGCGGTGTATATCTGTCAGATCAATTCTTCTTTGAGTTTGGCGGCGAAAAGCCAAAGCCTGAAAACAAACCTGCAAAAGCCGATGATGATCCAACTGATCTGCCAGATCCTGTTGAAGGCGAACCGGGATCAGTCGTACCACGGAACCCAGACACAGATTTCGCAGATCCTTTGACTGGAGCACAAGGGGCTCTCTTCCCACTAGGTGGTACAGAGCCGCCGGCCAAACCATCTAACTCTGGGTTTGATGACAAGGCAAAATCAGACCCTGCATACCTAGAGACGGCTGATGCTGTTACAGACACAACGTCAGACCTTGCAGACGGCAGCTACACGGATGCACACAGCCAAGATCCAAGGTTTACTTTGGACAATGTTCTGCGTGAATCACGTATGACAGCTGAGTCCACTAGAGAAAACTTTGTAACCCTGGGCAATTCAGACATTTTACCGGGAGAGCAAGGTAGAAGACAGACAGATCGCGAACGCAACATCATGCAAGGCACAATGTCTTTGTTTGCGTTTGTAGAGGCTTTCGCAGACGTAATCTTGTCTAAACCTGATGTCATGCGTACTGCAGGTGCTGAAAACATTGCTGCCATATTTGAGACGTTTAGAAAACGGACAGACGCAGGCGAAAGTATTAGAGCACCATATTTTACGCCGCAGGCAATGATTGCTCGTGATAGGACTGGGGCTTACGGCAATCGAAACTTTGAACAAAATTACATCAACTACTTTCAGCCCGGACAGTTGTTTTTGCCATCACGTGAGTCGCCTTACCGTGGCCGAGTGACTCATGGTAGAACTCTGCAAGGTTTGATCGAACCTCTTACTGCTTTGCAACAAAGCGGTCGGGCTGATGCAATGACAGCTGTGTTTGGTGATCGGCCCATGGTTGAGGCAAGAACACCTATAGCTGGTGGATCAAAGATTCGGCAAGTCCCGACCGGGTCAAAGATGGCAAAAGACGTGTTCCAGGCTTTGCAACGATTGACTGGAAATACAGGCAAGGAGTCTACAACTGCACTTAGGCGACGTTTGAAAAACGAGTTTGGCATTGAAGTTGTAGAAATGCGAGAAGTTGATTCGACAGTTGAGTTTCAAATTCTGCCGTCAAGAGCAGAAGGTCGAGATTTTGATGGGATGCGTACACCTGCAGATGCAAGTGGGGCTATGCCGAAAGAAACTGCTTTGGCCCAGCTGGTCGAGTTGTTGGACAGCAGTACCAAAGCTGCTGACATCACCGCGATGCCACAATCTGCAGGCGGGGTGACTCTTCCGTTTGGGCAAACTTTTGCTGGGCGAACGATTGCCAACAACACGGGCGGCATGACTCTTGAACAACATATGGGTCTGGAAGCTGCACGGCTGCAACAAAAGCGAAGGTCTGAAAGTAAAAAAGGGGGCACTACTGAACGGCGCAAGGCATACGACCCAAACTATACAAGCTGGGACATTGTTGTTACGCAAGAGCAGTTGCAAGCTGGCGACGTGTTCAGCGTAATGGAAGGAGCCATGGACGTTGAGGTAGTCAAACTAACTCAAGAGCAGGCTGCCGAACTGGGCTTCCCTGATGTCCAAGTCAACGATGACGGCCTAGCACTTCTTGTTACGCACAACACCATGCCTGTTGAGCCACAGCTTACAACCATGTCTGATGCTTTTATGGTTGATGGCAACCGTTCTCCAATGCTTCGTATGTCAAAAAATGACATTGCAGACATGCTGCGAGCAGTCAGATTTACCAAAGAATTTATCGAAGCGCAAGGCCGCAAACCTATTACGGCTGAGTCACGACGGCCCGGAGGCGATGCAGACTACCGACTTGAGATAAAAACGCTTGGGCAAAACGTTTGGCATTTGCGAGCTGTGACTAATCTTAGAAATTTGCCTTGGTGGACACCTAGAAAAGAAACTGCAGATACAAAGCGGCAAAAATATGAAGTGCCTAGCCGTCTCGAATTGAACAAACTGGACAACCTTGTTGCGTTCCTTGACGAGATGACCGAAGTGCTAAGCGTTAGAATCAATGACACTGAGGTTGGCCCCGGCCCCTTGTTTGAAATCGACCGGCCAGAAATTCAAAAAGGAATTGATGCCGGCCGTAACTATCGATACAACTACCGGCGTAGTGAAGAAGATTGGGAAACACTAGCCGGCGTGAGATTGCGACCGTTCTCACGCAACCCTGCCTTGGGTCGGGATGTGCAACGAACAGTTGATCGAGCTACTGGTGTTAAACAAGCTGGCAAGCAGAAAAAACAACAGCAGGGATTACGCAAGCAGCTGCGGGAGCTAGAGCGTGTAACCATGGCAGCTTTCAAAGAAGGCCGCATCCAAGGTCGTGATGATCTTAGAGCAGACTTTGAACTTCTTAAACAACAGCAAAAAGATGCGGTTCAAGCTGCCAAAAACATGAGCAAAGCTAAGGCTAAAGAATTTTTGGAGCTGCAAGAGTTCAAACGTCTTGGTCAACTTGCAATTTTGTATGGTGCACGGATTACCTCAGATGGCCGGATTGTCTTAAACAAAAAAACTAAGCGCGACGAAGAACTACTTATTGTTGATGATGAGCTTAACTTCGAGGGGCTTTTTGAAGGCCGAGAAGCAGCTGAGGCTGAGCTTTCTCAAATCAGAAGTGGGCCCGGCGGTTCTACCCCAGGCACCCGTGCTGAACGTGCACAGCTTGTGTTGGACTCAGGACTCATGGCAGCAGGCAACATCGGCAAGGCTAGAGAAGCTTTGTACGAAGCGTTGCGACAAAATGAGATTCGCCAGACCAATCTGCTCATTGAACAAACTCTTGGCTTGCATACGGAGCTCCGAGGGCGCATGACTCCAGAAGTGAGCGCGTTGTTTGACGAATTGTTTGGTCCGAAAGAAACAGAGTCTGGCATTCAACCCGGCTTGCACTTTGGGCCAATCAACGTAGACAAACTTAATGAACTAAAACAGTTTATTGACGAGTTAGAAGTATCTGGTGCCTACTTCCCAGAAAGCGTGCGTATCCAATTTGGCCGAGAACTCGAACTGCTAGATCGTCAATCAATCGAAGAGTTTGCATTGTCTGGCAAAAAACCGACAAAGAACGAGCCGCAGCCAACATATCAAGACGTTATAGATGCTGATCCTGTTGGGTATTTGACTGAAATCCGTGATGAAATGGATACTCTGAAGAAGATAGCCAACGAGCAAATCGCAGTACGCGAACGGCAAAGAGATCAACGCATTCAGGCTTTTGCTCTTGAAATCAGAGCTAATGTTATGGCTGGGTTGGAGCAGGGCTTCTACGCTGAAGCTAGCAAGCTGAGTGCTGCCGACATTGAAGAAGGGCTTAGCACATTAGGCAGAATGGGAAAAGACCCTGGGATCTTGCCTGACTTTTTCTATCTGTCAATGCCAGAGCTTGTAGAAAGATTGGCTGGGTCTAGAAACTCACCTCTCTACAATGCAATTTACCTTGAGACTGAGAAGGCACGTGAGCGAACAGCCATCATGATGATTGGGTTGTCTGAATCGACCCAAGCTTTGCAGAAAGGTTTGGGTCTAACGCTCGATGTTATTTCACAATTGGAAGACAAGGACATTGGGTATACGCTAACTGGACCTACTTTTGCTGACGTAGATGGCGTGATGGTCGAAGGTCCAAGAGAAAGTATCAAGTTGTCTGGCGAGCAAGTAATCAAACTCGGCCTCTTGCTCACTGATGACGATACCTTTAGGCAGTTGTTGTTGCGGGGCGATACGGCCGGCGGCAACACTGAAAACACATCAATCACTTTTGACCGAGACACGTTGGTTGAGCTTAAAAAGATTTACGAAGACATCGATGCAAAATACGGGCTGAAGAAACAAATCAACCTAGAAGACGTACCGGGCAGGCCAGAACTGGTAGGCCCCGGTGGTATTGAAAGATTTATCCGAGAGGCGCACGTCATCCTAAACACGGGCGAGCTCAGAAAAATGTTCTTGGAGTTCCAAGACAGAGTTGCAGTGGAAAATGCTCCAATGGGAGTGTTGCCACCCGGTGGCGAAAAAGCTTCTCACGTGCCACGACGTAGGCGCACCGAAGGTAAAAAGTCTGGGCCAGAGGACGAAGCTGTTGACATCAAACAAGTTGCTGATGAGGTCATGGGTAAAGGTGACGCTGCAGAAGCAATTGGGGGATTGGCGCAACGTAAAGACATTACGGGGTCACGTGCAAGAGGGGAAATGAACTTCCCAATATCTATCGATGGGTTCTTCAGAGATTTCCCACGTACTGTTCAACAGCAAGCTGCGTTGTATGGCTTAGGTGGCTGGATGGCTGAATACTCTCGGGTTCTTAATGACCCCGCTGTTTCTCATGCAGTCAAATCAACAACAGCCTCTCTTCTCTGGGAACGAGTAAACGAAGCAGTCAAGAACATGTTTGTCGCCGAGTCTGCTGTTCCGTTGTATGCCACACGTGGTGCAGAGGGTGCTATGAACACATTGATCAACCAGTTCATTGGTGTGGCGCAAAGAATTAACCTGAACTCAATCGCAGCACCACAAGTCGTTGCATATCAAGCCATGTCCCTTGATGCGGCTTACGCATTGTATGACCCGCGAGACTTGCCTCTTGGTGGCAGATTGTCAGCAACTGAGAATGTGCCAATGAGTTTTGTGTACACAACTCTTTTCAACACTGGTCAGTCTTTCATAGAAGGCATGCGGTCAGGTGTGTCTTCATATTTCTTGGGACTGCCTTTTGATAGTCCATTGTATGATGGCCCAAGCGGTAATGCAGGGCGGCGCATGCTAAATCACAACGCCTTGGCTAGACAAGTTGTTGACCGAAGTGCATTGGTGCTTTTTGCTGACATGGAGCTGGGCAACCAGAATGTTGGCCGGCTAGTAGCAGGTCAGGCAGACACTAGGCTAGGCAGAGTCTTAGACAACTTTGCAAACCTCTCTGGCATTGCAATGAATGACTTCAGGACTCGATCTAAGATCAATCATGCGTCAGAACATGAAGTGTTCCGTCAATTTACTGAATGGTGGGATAGCCGGGCTAAGGGAGCAGAGCGACAGTTTTATGATGTCAACGGCAGGCCAATTAACGATCTGTTCCGTCAAACTGAACAAAACTTGCTAGATCGTGGCGTTCCGATTGACAAACACGGTCCCATGGTACTGGTGCGCAACAGGATCAACCCAGACATAACTGAGCTTGGCTCTGCAACAATGACTGTAACAAGAGGAGCCACTCGACGAGGCATGGGTCGTGGATATGACTTTGTTGAAGACTTTGGCAAGCTGCCGTTGTACCAAGCTGTAAATGCTAAGACCAACTACGCAAACAAGACCCAGCCAATGGGTGACATTGTCCACGCCAACTTTGTACGTACATTGGCTAGAAAAAATCCGATTGTTGCCCTTGGCAACTTGTTTAGAACTGCCCCTGACCGTGTTATGGCAACTTCAGTGCGTAATGCTGGTATGCGAAGGCGAGAGGGCAAACTCGAAGATTACGAAAAAGCAGTTGTCAAGTTCTATGAAGACCAGGCACGATTGGCAATTACAGAAGCTAGGGCTGCAGCTGAAGAATCTGGCATGACTGACGAAGTCATGCTTGAAGAAATGTTTGGCGAAGAAGCTGTTGGCAAGAGAACAGAAGAAATGCGTGATGAGGCACGGCGCGGCCGGGTTGACTACGACGAATCAGCCACCGGCGTAGGCTATGGTGGCGATCCAAATGGCAACCCAACTCGAAAAAGAGAACTGATGAAATTCGTCAGCCTTGCCATGGGAATCGGCATGATCGCACAATTTAAGAAAGTCATTTACGGCGACTCTGATGCCCTCAAGTTGGACAACGTAATGCAAGAATCTTTGAGCCGGGGTACAGGGACAGCAGACATATTCGGTTTTAACATGCTTAAATATGTTCTGGAACAAACTGGGGCGTTGGAAAGCCAACCCGGTAGAACAGTCGGCGAGGCTGCTCAGGGTCGCGTATCTGAGTTGATAGGCGTTATCTCTGGGGATGACGCTGATGCTGCAGAAAGGGCTGCGGCAGCCGCTGAATTGGCTTTGCTGTTCTCGCTGGCCCGTGGTAACCTTAGATCGTTGCCGTTTGCTGATGTAGCAGGAGCGGTTCGTGAGAGTCTAGAGGACGATCAAAAAGGTCCAGAACGTATGGAGCCACCAAGAGTAGACACCCTGCCGGGATTATAAACAATGACAGTTAGCCAGCTTACATTCCAAAACACGTTTGACACTGAAAGCTCTAGTAATCCCACCTTCACGTTGGATTATCAGTTCTTCAACAACTCAGAGCTTCGCGTCATTCTTAACGGCACTGTGTTGACTGAGGGGACAGCCCAGGATCAATACACCCCATCGGGTGCAAACAGCGGCTCTGTAGGCTCGGTGCAGCTCAACGGCTCTTACAGTGCCGGCACTGCAAACTTGATCATCACCCGCGTCATCCCACTGACTCAGGCAACTGATTTGCAGGCCAACTCTACGTTCGACGCAGAGGCACAAGAAGACCAGTTTGACAAGCTAACGGCTATCGCCCAACAAAGCCTTGGCATCGATGCGACACGCGGCGAGAACTACGACGCAGGTTCTCGAAAGATCACAAACGTCGCTAATGGTGAAAACCCCAAGGATGCAGTCAACTACGAGCAGCTGGCTGAAAAGGTCTTTGAAGTCGCACCCGTGCAGTCGGTTAACACGCAGACCGGGGCAGTTGTCCTTGACACAAGCCACATTACAGAGAACACGAATCTTTATCACACCAACGCTCGTGCGTCTGCAGCTGCACCAATTCAAGCGGTTACTGGCACTAACATCACAGTCACCACTGATGGATCAGGCAACGTCAACATCACTGGGCCTACTGGTTCTGAGAGTGGCGGCAGTGTTCCGACTGTTTCATCTGCTGACAATGGCAAAATGGTTGATGTGGCCAGCGGTGTTTATCGTGTGTCTAGTTCCGGCACAATTCGGTCTACGCTTGGCTTGGCTACAACTGACGATGTCACGTTCCGTGATGTCAACGTTGGTGTTGATCTTGACGTTACAGGGGCTTCGCAGCTTGACGGTAATTTAGTCGTAGGTGTTAACAAGTTTACGGTGACTGCGGCAAGTGGTAATACTGCGATTGTGGGGACTTTGGATGTAACTGGTAACGCCACATTTACAGGCGATGTCACAGTCACTGATGACCTGCAAATTCAAAACAACGGGCACATCAAAGCTCAGTCAGGCGGCGTGGGGGTCAACGTTGATTGCACCAGCGCAAAGGGCAGCCTGCACGTACAAGAATCTAGCGGTGTTACAAACGCTTCTTCTGGGCCGTCAAACACGGTCATCCTTGCTCAATCTGACACCGCAGATCACACCGGCCTGTGCATCATGGGACGCACTCGAAACGCTAATGATGATCATGACATCAAGTTTGCCATTCGTGATGAAACAGGCATGACCACAGGCATTCGGTCCACCAGAGCTGCTAGTCAAGCTTCTGACTCTATGGGGCTGTTTGTCAACGCTCAGAAGGTTATTGACATTCAAGATGCGGCAGTTGACTTTGGGGGATCTACTGGTGGGGACACCCGTCTTAAAAATGTCGAAGATGCTGTAGACAACAAAGACGCTGTGAACCTAGGTCAAATCAAAGGGTCTAGTGCCGAAACCATGATCATTCATATTGGTGTCACTGGTGTCAATGGCACACCAAAGACGGTCAATTATGGCGGGGACACTGGATCAAGTGGTAATGTTGTGAACCGCACGTTTGCTACACCAATTCCTCTAGTAGAGTTTCCAAGTTCTTTGCCATCGTGGTGCACAGCCACTAATGTTTCTGGCAACTTCTTTACCGTCAAATCTGGCACGTACCACGTCAGGTATGAAATTGATTCAGTGTTCCTCACCGATTTTGATTTGAGTGGTGCATTGAACGGTGCTTTTGTAGCTGGACTTGCAAGCGGCACTGTAAACAACCAGCTGCTTGGTAGAACAGATAATGCTGACGCATCTACTGTCGTGAACTTTCCCTCAAACGCACGCGCCGATTTGCACGGGGAAAAAACAACTGGATCAGCCTTTTCAATCGAACAGGCTATAAGTGATAGCGGCAATCCGTTGCAGGCTAACTTTACTCACAAAGGAGTTCAGTCTTTTCAATTCGGCACTTATGCTGATGGGTCAACCCATGCAATGCACCCTTTCATCACTTACGGATACAGTGGCGGATCTAGCTCTGGAGGTTCGACTTTGTGCACTTACGGCCGCATCATAATTACTAGAGAAGAGATTATCTCTTGAACATTGAAGCTGAAGCACTCAAGCTACTTGAGGAGCTGACCAAAGCTCACTCTGAAAATCGCATTCAAACCGAGTACGGGGGACTTGCTTCTGATGGTTCTGAAGGCGGGCCCTACGACTGGCAGGCTGAGTGGCACAATGAAGGATCAATCAACCCCGAGCGTGCAATTATTGCCGGCAACCGAACCGGTAAGACCAGGACTGCTGCGGCTGAGGTTGCACTGCATCTGACTGGCCTTTACCCAGATTGGTGGCAAGGCAGGCGATTTGACGAACCAACATCATGGATTGTTGCCGGCCCTACTAACGAATTGACTCGGGATGTGTGCCAGTTTGCCCTGCTTGGCAATATGAAACCCGGTACCAAGGAACCGGATGGCACCGGCTGGATTCCTGCACGAAATATTAGAAACGTTGACTTTAGGCAGTGCGGCGTGCAAAACGTCATTGACACAGTCAAGGTTGAACATGTCACTGGCGGTATTAGTGAGCTGGCATTTAAGTCCTACGAACAGGGCAATGTTAAGTTCCAGGGTGTGAGCCGGCACGGGGTATGGCTTGACGAAGAGCCGACTGACCATGCTATCTTCACCGAATGCCAAACTCGTGTGCTTGACAAAAAGGGCATTGTGATGTTTACCCGGACACCTCTGTTCGGCATGTCAGACATCGTGCGTCACTTTTTGGACGGCGGCGACGGCATTTCTTACGCCACGGCTACATGGGACAATTCACCACACCTAAACGAGCAGGAGCGAAACCGACTCCTGATGTCATATCCAGAGCACGAAAGGGCTACACGGGCAGCTGGCGTGCCGCTCATGGGTTCTGGTGGGGTATACAACGTTCCAGACGAAGAGATCAAATGCCAACCCTTCGAGATACCGGCGTATTTCCGACGCATCTGCGGAATCGACTTCGGCATCGACCACCCAGCAGGGGCTGCATGGCTCGCATACGATCCTGATGCTGATGTGATCTACGTCACTGACTGCTATCGGAAATCTGGTGAGACTGCTGCCTACCACTCCGTGGCAATCCAAAGAAGGGGCCAGTGGATTCCAGTAGCTTGGCCTCACGACGGCATGATCCGAGACAAGGGCGGCGGTCAAGCATTGAAAGACCAGTACGAAGACTACGGCACAAACATGCTGCCTGTGTCTGCTAGATATGACGATGACAAAGGTGGCGGCCAGGCCCGAGAGCCGATTACCATGGACATTCTGGAGCGTATGAAAACTGGCAGATTCAAGGTCTTCAGCCACCTAGACCAGTGGTTTGAGGAAAAGCGGATGCTGCACAGAAAAGACGGAAAAATCGTGGCCGAGCGTGATGACATCGAATCCGCTACCAGATATGCCGTTATGATGCTACGATACGCTCAGTCTGAATCTGATGCTGACGGGTATTTCCAAGAGTTTGCGGATAACTCAGAATATGACCCGTTTGACATTCTGGAGAACGAGTAATGGGTTGGCTTAGTGACGCTTTTGAATGGGTTGTTGACGATGTCCTCGGACTGGTTGACATTCCCGACCCCGCCACTGCAAGAGCTCCAGAAGGCTTGTCGCCGGAACAGCTGCGGCAACAATCGCAAGAAGGCCGATTGCAAGCTCGACGTGAAAATCAAATGGGCGGAATGCAAAACACCTTGTTGACGCAAGGGTTTGAAGGACAGGGCCTTGGAACCTACTGATATTATTCATAAGTTCGAGCAGGCTAAAGCTGTTCGAGCTAACTGGCACCACCATTGGCAAGAGATTGCAGACTATGTGCTACCGACTCGTCAGTTTGAAACGAGATTTACCGAAGGTAGCAAGCGTAGGACCAAAATCTTCAGTGATGTAGCACCACAAGCTGCCGAGAGTTTTGCCGCAGCCCTGTCCGGCCTGCTTACCAATACGAGCACCAAGTGGTTTAATCTGCAACCAGTCAAGCCAGAAGACGCTAAAAAAGAGTCTGTTATGCGATACCTCAACGAGGTTAGTCGCATGATGATGGATGTGTTTGACAGCCAGCGAAGCAAGTTTGCTGTGGCATCCCACGAGCTCTACCTGGACCTTGTGACTTTTGGCACCGGGGTCATGTTTGTTCGTAACACGCCGCTAGGACCCGTGTTTCAAGCTAGAAGGCTGTCTGACTTCTACATTGTTGAAGACGAAAACGGCGACATCACCGAGTGCTATCGGTACTTTCGACTGAACCTTCGTGAAGCCTACAAGACTTTTGGCGACAACCTGCACCCTGACACTCTTGATGAGATCAAGGAGATGGGTGAATCCGCAACAACTAGCTCTCTTGACGAAGACAGCGATCTTGAATTTGTGCATGCGATCTACCGCCGGCACACCAGAGACATTTTCAAGTTGGATTACACCAACATGAAGTATGCCTCGATGTATATTGATCTCAAGAACAAGCATCTGGTCAGCAGGGGTGGATACCGTAGGATGCCATTTTTGGTACCCCGGTACTCCAAAGCTCCAGAAGAGACGTACGGCCGCTCTCCAGCCATGTCGATTCTTCCGGGCATCAAGGTTGCCAATGCCCTCTCCCGCTCCGTCTTGGAGGCTACAGAGCTCGGCATCAGGCCGCCTATCACAGTGCCGGCCAACGGGGTTGAGGGTCCTATCAGAACAAGCCCTGGGTCAATTATCTACACCCGCCAAGGTTCTCGTGACCAGATCAAACCTCTTGTTACAGGAGCCAACCCTGTTATTGGCAACCAGTTGCTGGAACGTCAAGAGGCGCGGATTGAGAAAGCATTCTTCCTTGATAAGCTGAAGCTGCCTGACAGCGACCGTATGACGGCCACTGAAATTATCCAACGCCGGCAAGAAGGTTTGATGGCTGCTGCCCCTATCTTGAGCCGTTTGTACACTGAGTTCTTGGACCCGTTGATTAGCGTCACGTATGAGATTATGGCTGAGAAGGGCATGATCCCGGAGCCCCCACCATCAATGCAGAATATTGCTTATGCACCTGAGTACCGATCTCCTATGGCAGTCTCAAAGCGTTCTGCCCACACCCAAGCGTTCTTGCAAGCTATCCAAATTGCTGGACCGTTGATCCAAACCAATCCGAACGTCATGATGAACATTGACGCGGATGCAGCGTTCCGAGACATCTTCTATTCGTCATCTGTAGATCCAAGCTACTTGCGAACTACGCAAGAAGTGCAGAAGATGCAGCAGACTCGTGCTCAAATGGAGCAACAGTCTCAAGAAGCACAACTGGCCGAGCAGCGGGCATCAGCTGCACAACAAACCGCAGAAGCAACAAACATTGCACGAGAGGCAGGTATGAATGTCCGGTGAGCAAATTAGCACCGAAAGCGACACCCCACGTCGCCGCATCGCACAACTCTTTTCAACGGAACTGGGCAGGCAAGTTATGCATGACCTTCTCCGTCAGGAAGAGATTTATTCCCTGCAGTTCAGGGATGACCCACGTGTCCAAGCCTTTGAAGAAGGGCGAAAATCCTTAGTCTTGGAATTCTTGTCAGCAGTCGCTACACTGCAGGGGCAAGACTCAATTCAAACCTTTTATTCTTACGCCCTTGAGGACTTCTAATGGCACTAGGCACGACACTCGATTCTAGCTTCATCATCACTGACCATGACAGGCTGTCTCAGCCCATGCAGATTCCTTCTTTTTGGACCTTGGTCATCGATGACGCCAAGACTGGCGGTAACAGTGGCACGTTCATCACGAACCCAAACAGCACTATTACTGATTCTGGCAACCATATTTTGAATTGCAATGCTGGCACTAGCGTGCGAATTATTGCTCGTTACACCGCAAGTGCAACTCTGAGCACTGATCCGATCATCCAAGTGTTTGGTCGTACGGTAGCCAACACTTCTGCCGGCACGCCAACCGCAGGTGCATGGACCAGCCTCTACAACAAAGCTGGTGCCCTTGAACTGACCTTGGCTGACTCTGCGTCAGACACAAACGATGGCTCTTTCGAGTACACCCTTGCTGACCCAGATGCCAATACTTTTGATCTGGATGGCAACAACCAGATTCTGGTTGGCTTGAAAACTGCTGCAGCTGGCCCCACTGACGTAGAGATCTTGGCCAAGGTGATCTGATGACTTTTGCAGACATGATGCCCATCATGAACGTGTTCGTTCTTGTAGCGGGTGCTGTCTGGTCGGTCGCTAAAATTACTGCTGCAGTAACCACCCTCACAGCCTCCGTGAATCGGCTTGAGCAGTCAGTTGACAAGATGGAACGTAGACTATGCGACCACGAGACGCGATTGTCGCACTTGGAAGCCTCGCGCTCCTAAGCTGCGCAACTAGCCCATCTGTTCCTACTGGCTGGGTGCCGCCTCTGGAGGGCCCGCAAGACCCCACGTTGAGCCCTCTGACTTGGGCAGGGGGCATATCGGTAATCGGCGGTATTTTGATCATGACGGCAACCAGATCTCTGGGGCTGCCGATGAGGGGTCAAATCCCTCTAGTGGTAGGAATTCTCCTAGTAGTTGGCACGTGGGCGATCCAAGTTTACATGAACGTGGTAGTATTGCCGATAGCCATCACGGCAGGAGTTCTCGCGTCGATGACTCTAATCCTTTCTTTCGCAAAACTCTTGAAGGAACACACATGCTTCTCACTTCGTTCTCTATTTCCGTTACCGCAGTTATTCTCGCGTATATTTTTGGCGCGGCAACCGGACCAGCCGCATGGAACTGGCTGAAGTCACGCGGTAATAAGTGGTGAATGCGAAGTTCTTAGCATTTAGTTGTGTGCATGCGCCTCACTCAAGCGAGGCCGGCAAAGAGTTTTTACTCCAGTCAATCGAAGAACACAGGCCCACGCACGTCATTTGCCTAGGCGATCTTCTCGATGCAGCTGCTGCGTCAGTCCATCCTGACGAAACCAGTCACGATTTGGTAGATGAGTTCTCCTTTGCACACGACTATCTGCGGGACATTCGCCAATACGCAGGCAACGCAGAGTTTGTTTGGATACATGGAAACCACGATGACAACCTTCGTGCAAAAGACCCTCGACGCATTCCGAAGCAGCTACGCTCGCTGGCGGACTGGAACAACTCAGCAGCTTTTGGAGCAGAGTTCAGAGAGTGGAAACAAATCCCCTATGTTAAATCAGCAAAAGGGGTCTACTCCCTCGGGCAAGTCTTCTTCTACCACGGCTTCGATTGTGGAGTTGCATCGGACAACACAGAAGGACTGCAGATGGCTTACACACTGGGCGGGCATCCATGGCGTTTGGCCATCCGAGGACATACCCATCGACCAACATCTGTTACCCAGTGCAAGGCAGGAAGCAAAGTCTTGTTGCCATGGTTCTACGCCAACGCAGGAAGTGTCGGGCTTGGGGACCAGCAGCCTCGATATATGCAAAGGAAGGATGTCAGTCAGTGGGGAGTAGCGTGTGTTGTCGGGGAAGTGAACACGAAGATCCGTGTGCCCCGTTCGTCTGGCAAGGAATGGGAAGCGGAAACGTGGCATCTGCAAAGTTGATGGACATCGTGATGGTGCACTGGGTTGACAGCTGCGAGCCGCAGCCTAACTCAGAGATTGAACAACAGGACATTCCTGGTGTTCAAGACATCATTCAGGTAGGGTATTTGGTCAAAAAGACGCGAGATTCAATCAGTGTTGCCGGGGCATGGAAGCAAGAGCTGAAGACGTACGACTACGTCATCACCATCCCCAAGGTGTCGATTCGATCTCTTGAAGTGGTTTACACCAATTAAGGCATCTGGAAGCCACGGTAGTAGGTGTGGAAGATTACCTGCCACGACACAGCACCGTTTGCTGTAGCCCCTGCACCCTTCATGAGCAACTCTTGGAATCCGTTCGATTGAAGGGTTGAAATATCAAAGTTGAACTGAGTGCTGTAGGACTCGCCAAACTGAAGAACTCCAGTAGAAGATGTAGACGAAGCAGTGATGTATCTGTCATCGTCGCTTGCATCTCCAACCTGCATGGTGGTCGATCCACCCAAAGCTGCATGGTGGATGATGATGCTATTCACAATTCCATAAGGTGGGATCTTTGCAATCACCAGCTCATCACCCACGGCGAAGCTGGAAAGCGTTGCACTGCCCGAAGTGCAAGTAAGTGGAGCTAACGAATAACCATCAAAGCCGCCTCTGACACTTGTACCGGGCCGGTCTGAAGTGTTAGCCTTACCAGTTTGAGTCAGAAAGGTTGGTGTTGATTTGGTCATTTCTTCTTACCGCTTTTCTTTCCTCCACGCTTGCCGTGTTTGCAGCCGCATTTGCTACCTTTTTTATGCATCGCACTGACCCCATTCTGAAAGAACTTTGATGATGGCATTGAAGCCATTGTTTGTTTGTGGATGATACTTGTATCCAGCTACATCCGATAGTACCTGCAAAATGTCCTCGAAGCCAACTATTCCATCCTCGTTCAGGTCTGACGGACAGGAATTGTCAGGGTAGTAGCCGACCGAGTATGGCGACGGTTCGCAGGGATGACCGTTGCCACAAGCAAAGCGAACAACGCCACCAGACGCGAAGTAATCGGGACCAGTGAACCGAGCAATGTGAAATGACCCAGGCCACTTTTCACTTTCCCAATCTACATCTGCGTTCCAACGAATGAGATCGCCGTAGTCATTCTGTGACGGAGAGGAGCAGCATTGTTCACCAACGATAGTTTCCCGGTGAGGCCAGAACTTTAACACAGGGGAATCCATCAAGTCCTTGTGTTGCTGCTGCACCAATGGGTACTTGTATTGTGGGAACTCACTGCCGTACTTCTTGCCAAGAGGTCCGTGCAGAATCCATGAGTCACACCAAGCGTACTCAAGGTCAACCAGATCACCATTTCTTGGGCAGCATCCCTGTGGTCCTTCGAAATACCAGTTGACTGGAGTAAAGTTTGCACCCAGATACATCCACCGTTGGTATGGGTTGGATTGGATGCAGTCCCAATACTCTCCCGCATCTGGGCAGGC
>MDTB01089290.1_pt1 | contig 19125 bp, 17 predicted proteins | sample 811161 | NCBI WGS metagenome assembly MDTB01 (sample SAMN05326650, study PRJNA326480) | marine metagenome | isolation source: seawater | place: Mediterranean Sea | collected 2009
AAAATTTTAAGGTTTTGTTGATAATTATTATTTTACAATTTAGTTTTTCAAAAATTTTTTATGAAGTCAAAGAAATATATTTTTTAAAAACAAAAAATATAGAAAAAACAGAATTGGAAAAAATATCTGAAAATTATTATAAGGATAAAAATAGGCAAAAGTTTAGAGTGTTATCAGCTAATGATAATATAACTACAGGGAGAACAGTAATTTGGAAAAATATTTTAAAAATATCTTTTTCAAAGCCATTAACTAATCAACTAATTGGTTTTGGATCTCAAGCAGATAGATATCTTGTGCAACAAAATGCGTCAAATGCAATATTATATGTCCTCATTTGCTCTGGATTTATTGGACTGGCAATTTTTTTATTTATTTTTTTAATAATACTAAAATCAATTATTTACTTTTTTAAAGATTCTGAAAGTTATAAAAAGGTAGACAAATATTACTTATTCAGCATTTTTATACTTATATTTTTAACCTTAAGATCTATTGTAGAAAATAGTTTTACAGTTTTTGGGATTGATTATATTTTTTTTCTTAAAGCTTACTTCTATATATTAAATTCATCTCTCCAAGATGAAAAAAAGTTGTCATGATTATTTTCTCTTTTTAATTTATGATTGGGTAATTCATTTATTTTTGAAAAGTAATCTAAAATAATTTCTTTTGATTGTTCAAAATTATTAGGATTTAAATCTAAAACTTTAATTCCATCTGGAATATTTTTTATACTACTTGAGGAAAATAAGTTGACTTCACATCTTATACAATCCAATGCAAATAAAGACATTGTATTTTCTGGAGATAAAATTGCGAATTTTGTCTGCTTTAATAAATCGACAACTTTATTATTAGATACAAAACCAAAATTTGTTAATTTACCATTTTTATTTATAGATTTAAAGTGATCACCAACAATAATAATTTTAAAACCCTTTGATATTAAAAAATTTAACACTTTGTTAAAAAACATAATATTCTTGGTAGGATAATTACGATAATAAATGCAAAAGTCATAATTTCTATTATTAAAATTTACTTGTTCTAGAGGTCTCTTTTCAAAAAAATTATTAATTACGTAGTTAAAAGAATATTTTTTAAGTTTCTTATTATTTTTAAACAAACTATATAAATTTTTAGTTGCAAATAATTGATATTGATTTCTAAAATTCAAAAAAAATATACTTATCTTAAACATTGGTTTCATTAAAACTTTTCTAAAAAAAAAGTCAAAATAATTTGAGCTGTATGTATTTAAACTTCCTGTCACTGGACCCAATATCGTTTTTGGTGGTAATAAAATAAATATAAATATATTCCACAAAGGTAAATAATTTATGTAGCAAACTTTTTTTCCAGATAAAAATTTAAACCATAAATAAAAAATTCCTATAAATGGATTTATATATTTTTCATAAAAATTTTGCTGCGAATTTTTTTGTTCGTAACCATTAAAGGATGAGCTATCACTATCAAAATTGAAACTTCCAAATATTGATTTAACTTTACAATTAAATTGATTTTTTTGTAAATCTAATGCAAATGACCTTCCTAATATTCCCTCGCCTTGATTTTTAGAAAAATCACAAGCCCAACAGTACAAATTATTATTATTTTTATTTGTTTGAATATCCCACTTATTAATATTTCTGTTAAAAGAAAGATGCCTATTATTTAATAGTGATAACAAACTTGAATTGTATTTTGACAAGAACCAAAATGGCGCATCAAATAAAATTAGCAAATAATGATATATTGTCTTAGGTTTTAAAAATTTTTTTGCTTCTTCTAAATATAAATCAGTTGTACCTGTTTCTCTAAAGGTTATTTGATTTTCATGATATTTAAATCCCGATAAATGAGAATTCAAAACATATAAATTATTATAATCAGAAAATTTAGACCATATATACATGTCACCACTTTTTTTTAGTTTTTTTAAAAAACCTAAATCAACACTTCCCATCAACTTACGTCTCCAAAAAGTTGACTCTTGTTGTATAAACGGCAAGTTATTTCCATAAGCCCCAACTTTAATCAGAGATCTTCTATATATATATGGAATTATATAGTTAGTGATATGTGAGTTTTCATTATAAAGAACTTTTGCACCAGTAACCCAATTTATTTTTTTATTTTTAAAAATTTGACTCAAAATGTCAAAACAATGCAAGTTGTAAAAATCACCAGAATTTAAATAACATTGAATATCTCCTGTGGATTTTTCAAAACCTTTGGCTAACCCTTCATACATTCCGTCATCTTTTTCACTTATAAAAAATATATTTGGAAAAATTTTTTCATATTTTTCAATAATTTTGCAGGTTTTATCTGTAGATGCAGAGTCTATAATAAAATATTCATAGTCTACTTTGTTTTCTAGAATAGCGGTTTGATTAACCACCGATTTAATAGTTTCCTCAATGTATTTTTCAGAATTATATACTGTTGTTATAATTGAGAATTTTAATTTTTTATCTATCACTTTAATTTTTTGATTTTACAGTTACAAATAGATTTAAATGATTTCAAAAATTATTCAAAAAAAAATTTTAAATAAAGAATTAATAATAAGAAAACTACCTCTTAATTATAACAAAAATGATTATAGCTTGTTTAATAAAGACCTCAAATATGAGGCAAGAAATACCTATATATATTTTTTTTTTGGAGAATTTGAAATTTTTCCAAATGGTATATTAAATCAAATTAAAAATATTTTTACTAAAAACTATTGTTCTATTAATGGAATTTCAAAATTTAAATTAATAAAAATTATATTTTTGTATACTAATTATTTTATAGATTTTTCAAAAAATTTAATTAAAAAAAAAAAATATAAAATTATAGAATTTGATAAAGTATTAATACTATATGACAGACATACTCATGGTTATTATCATTGGGTTAACGATTTTCTTATAAAACTAGATACAATTAAAAATCTAAATTACATTATAGATTATATAATAATACTCCCATCAATTTATAACTTAAAATTTATAAAAGATAGTCTTAAATTATTAGGAGCTAAATATTATATCCTTAAAGCTAATCAAAAAATAAGGGCTAAACAAATAATGTTAGTACCAGAATTATCTTTATCAGGTAACCCAAGACCCAAATCTCTAAAAAATTTTGTATATAATATAAAAAAAAAAATTTCTTTAAAAAAAAAATTTACTAAAAAAATTTATATAAGTAGAAAAAAAAGTCAGAGAAGGAAACTTACAAATGAAGTTGAGTTTGAGAAGTATTTAAAAGCAAGAGGTTTTAAAATCGTTTTTGCTGAGGATTTAAATTTCGAAGACCAAATAAAAATATTTCATAATGCAAAAATAGTAATTGGGTTATATGGTGCTGGCTTGGTAAATTGCATGTGGATGAAAAAAAATTCACTCTTAATAGAATTAAGACCAGATAAAGAAAAGTATGCAAATTGTTTTTTATCTACATGTAATATACTTAAAATAAAATATATGTATTACTTATGTAAAAAAGATAATTTTTTTATGAGTGTAACATCTTCAAATTTTAAATTAGATATAAAAAACTTCGATAAAAATTTTTCAAGATTTATAAAATGAAAATTAATGGTATAGAAAACTTTAAAAAGTTAAATTTTCAAAAGAGCTTTATCTTATCTGCTTTAAACTTGGCTTTTCTCGGATATAAATTTAAAAAAAAAATTAAGCCTAAAAGAAATTATCTGCTTTGGCCAGATGGTGAGTATGCATTAAAATTTGGTTTTGATAAGAAAATTCCGGGTAGAAAACTACCTCATCTAATCAAACTACCCTGTTCAATATCAAATATAATAATATATGGAAATCTTGAAAAAAAGGAAAAACTCTTTTTATACAAAAAATTTAAGAAAAAAATTATTTACTGTCCTTTGCCACATTTAAATATTGATAAACTAGCCTTTAAAATAAAAAAATTACCAAAAAAAACCTTTTGTATAATTACTCTACCAACTCCAAAGCAAGAAATATTAGCTAATATAATTGCAAGAAAAAGCGAGCGATATCAAATATTGTGTATTGGAGGTGGTTTAAGAATGTCTTTAAATGAAAAAAAAATATCTTCAAATTTTTTTGTAAAAAATAATTTAGAATTTATTTGGAGATTAAATAATGATTTTAGTAGAAGATTGAGGAGGCTGCTATATTCTTATTTTAGCTATTTATTTTATGTAAAAATTATATATAAGATACGCGCGTCTTTTATTAAAAAGATAATTTAACTATGAGTAATATTTTTAATCCGCAACAAAAAATTCTTTGTCATTCAAAAAAATTAAAATCCTTTTTTAATAATCAAAACCCTTATCCTATTACAGTAGAAATAGATCCATCAAATGCATGTAATCACTCCTGCCCATTCTGTATTTCGGGTCATATTCACTTAAGCAAATATAAAGGTACAGAACTTTTTAACAGAACTATGTTATCTGCAGATGTCTTAAAAAATCTTAGAGAAGATTTAGTTAAAACTGATATTAATGCAATCAATTGGACTGGTGGTGGAGAGCCTACTATGAATCCTCATTTAAAAGATACAATTCAATATATTAAAAATAATTCAAAAATCAAAATGGGAATGTTTTCAAATGGGTCAATGATGGAAAAATTTGATCTATATGAAACATTCGTTAAATGTCTAGACTGGATAAGGATTTCTATAGACGCCGGTAATGAAGATTCTTATAACAATCTTAGAGTTACTAACAATAGTAATAATTTCAAAGTGGTAATAACTAACATAAAGAAATTAATTAAAAAAAAAAAGGAAACTAATTCAAATTTAACTATAGGCGTTGGTTTTGTAGTAACAAAAGACAACTATAATGAAATTGAAGAATTTGTGGATACATTTAAAAATATAGAAGTAGATTATTGCCAATTTAAACCTGAAATTATTCAAATAGAAAGATCTGGAAATATAGATAGAGAAAAAGAACAAATATCATGTGACTTCTGGGTTCAGAAAGTCGTTGAATTACTTGATTTAGCTAAAAATAAATTAGGAAATAAATTTGAATGCAACTCGTACAAAATTGAGGATCTAATTGTTGATGCCAAAAATTATGGTAGGAATTATCGAATGTGTTTGGGCTCACAATTTCAACCATGTATTGGGGCTGATGGAAATGTTTATGTTTGTACTAATCATAGAGGACACAAAAAATATTCTTACGGAAATTTAAATAAAAATTCTTTTACTAGTATATGGAAAGATTTAGATAAAAGAGATGAGATTATGAATTTAATCAATAATAAGGAAAAATTTAGCAAATGTACTCATTTGTGTAAACCTCATGAAAGTAATAAAATGCTTTGGAATATTAAAGAAAATTATAAAGATAGTTATATTGATGATTTAAATAGTAAATTTAAAAATATAAACGCTAAAATTAAACACAAAGATTTCATTTAAATATTCCTCTTATTAAGTGAATTATTTTCGAGAAAAAATTTAAATAATCAAAATATTCTGTATTCTTTAAAAAGTTAATATGTTTATTTTTTTTTGACATTAAATTTGCCGTATTAGGTACACCGCCACCGGTCGATGATAAAATTAAACTTGATTGTTTTAAACAGAATAAATCAACACCAAAATCAGTTGCAGAGGTTTGGCGTAATTTTTTTTTAACAAATGATGAATTATTAATAAAAATATTGTAATTATTTTTTTTTAATAATTTAATAATTTTTAATCTATATATTTCTGAGTCACTTGCGATATATACATTTTTGTTCTTGGTATTTTTATTTATTAAATCCAAAATATTATTTATAAAATAATTCATTTGGCCAAAGGTGATTGTTGGTTTTGATGGTATTTCAAATAATTTTTCCATTGTAGAGACGAGTTTATCTGTAGATCTTATATGAATTGAAAAAAATTTTTTTGGTAAATAAATTTTATTTATAATTGTTTTTATCTTTTTATTACAATGTATTAAATTATATGATTTGATCCATGATTTAAGTATAGCCTCATCTGAATATTTTTTTGAGTTGTGATGCTTTTGTACATTTTCTTTTGTTAAGTCAGAGTTATATGGTGTCATGCTTATTACAAAATCATTTTTATTTTTATGTTTGGTTTTTAAAATTCTAAAACCTTGAATATAACAAATATCGCTTATTAAAAATGGGCATTCATTATTTTTTTTTTCAATTAATTTAATAATTTTTTTTTCATTTCGATAATAAAGTTTATGTATAGTTATTCCAAAAGTAACGGCTCTAAGCCTATCGCAAAAACCAGAGGTCATTTTGCTAAGATCAACTAAAATCATTAAGTAGTTTTAAATATTTTTTTGAAATAATATTAAATGAATAATTTTTTAATGCATTTTTTCTGGCATTTATCGAAAATTTTTTTATTAATTTGTCATTATTGATTAAATATTCTAATTTTTTTACATATTTTGTTATATTAAATGATTTAATAACAAAACCTGTCACATTATTTATATTAATCTCTTTTACGCCACCACTGTCAAAACTAATTATAGGTAATCCGCATGATTGCGCTTCTAAAACTACATTTGGAAAGTTGTCTTGACGTGATGTGAAAATAAAAATATCAGATTTAGAGTAAATTTTAGATAGAGCTCTAACATTTTGTATTTTTTTGTAAAAAGTATAATTATACTTTTCTAAATCAAACTTTTTAGGGTCTATATCTCCTATTATTATTATATTCAAATTTTTTATTTTAAGTTCATTAATAATTTTCTCAAATAAATCTAAACCTTTTCTTTCTGCATCTATTTTTCCAAAGCCAACAAACAGGATTGTTTTGACATTATTTTTAATATATTTTTTTTTGACTGGCTTAAATACATTGGTATCAACTGGATATGGAACAATAGTTATTTTAGAATTTTTCATCAAAGTACTTTTTTTTGCTTGTTTCATCATCCACTTGCTAGGAGTGTAAATATTTTTAAATCTAACCTTTTTTTTTTTGTTAAAGATAAAATTATCTAAAAATGAAAAATAATTTATTTTGTGGGAACAATTTCTATAGTGCTCTGTTTTTAAGAACCACCACATGTCATGCAAAAAAAATATAGTTTTTTTATCAATTTTTTTAATATCAGAAATTGATATCATTTCAGCATGTACCCAATGTACAAATATAATATCAGGTTTAATTTCGTTTATTTGGTTAATTAAATAAATTGAAGAAAAGAAATTGTATGATCTTGGTGTTTTATTTTTATTTATCCTGTTAAGTAAAATAAAAAGGTAATTTTTTAATTTATAAAAAAATAAATGTCTTTTTGATTTTAATTTAAAAACAGAATTATCTTTTGATAATTTTTTAACAACAAGCATTTTAGAATTAATTTTTTGTAACTGAATTGCCTTATGGATTTTATATGCTGAAATTGCAGCTCCTCCAAATAAATCTGAGTGAGATAGATGCAAAACTTTCATTATAAAAAAGTGTCTGATAAAGTTATATCATTTTCCATTGATAATTTTTTACCATTAAGCTCTAAAAAATTTATGTTTTTCTTTAAATTTTTTCTGGTTTCCTCAAAGTCTTTTTTCAATTTTGATGGCGGATCTCCTCTAAAAATATGAAAACCACCTATATTAGTTTCAAATTTTAAAGCTTTTTCTCTTATGAACATCATTTTTTTTGCCCTAAATATATCGGTTTTCGAAAGTCTAAATTTTTTATTATTAGAATTTTGCAATAATAAACTCGAATATTCACTTATACTTTTTGCTTTAAATACTAATTTTGGAAAAATTTTATTTAACATTGTATTTGCTATTATTATTGGTTTAATGCCATAGCATGCTGCCTCTAAATGACTAGTTCCATTAAAAGTTATTATCCGCCTTGCGTTTCTTAAAACATCATGGTTCGAACATATGTTATCCTCAATTATGATATTACTACTGATTTTATCATTAAATAAAGATTTCAAAATCTTCTTCAAAGCTATCGGCTGATTCTCTCCCCATCTCTTATAACTTGGATGCAGTCTTAAAATCCATTTTTCTTTTGATTTTGAAATTATTTTAATTGTTTTGTGTACCCAGCTAACATAGTCTAAAAAAATCCTATCTCTATCAATATCACAAAACGGTGAATCTCTAAAAATATGCAAAAATATAATATTATAATTTTTATTGTTTAAACTGTAACCTTTTGATTTAATTGAAGAAGCAATTCTAGAGTCTTCATAGTTACCAAAGCCTTTAATTCTAGTTTTCCAATATTGATTTACTTTTTCCTTTGTTACTAATCTTTCCAAATTGATATATTTTTTTTTCTTTACAAAACACCAAGAGCTATCATTGTTAATTGGCTGTCTATAGATCGTAAATCCACTATGACAAAAAATTTTTTTTCCCTTTTCTCTTATACCCGATAAAAATGCTCTATAACCATAAACACTATGCCCTAAAAAAAAGTCTTTTACATTTTTTTTTTTCAATAAATTTGATAAATATAAATTATAAAAAATTTCAATTGAACTTTTGAGTAAATTAAAAAACTTTGGTGCAGTCTCACCATCATTTGAATTTCTCATAGCAGTATCCCAAATAGAATGGTTTATTTGATATTCTTTCCAATTATTTTTATATTCTAATATTTTATTTTTGTTAAATATTAAGACCTTATAAATCGATAACGGAGTTAAATAAAAAAGTAACAATAAAATTTTTAGGAATTTATTAGTAAGAAATATACTTTGATCTTTTAAATATATAACTTCGTAATCTTTTAAAATATTCTTAACAAAAAAATTTTCCTTAACTTTATTATTTAATTTATTTTCAAATATTATTTTTTTTATTTTTTTGTTTTTACAATATCCATTTACCAATGGAATTATCCACAGTAATTGGCTGTCAATAAAGCCTCCACCAATATAAACTGACTTATTTTCTTTCATTAAAAAATTTACTTAGGACTTTTTTTAATAACTCTAAATTTTCATTATTTATCATAGGGTGCACACCTATAAAAAAGCATTTGTCTCTTATGACTCTACTAATTTTAAGATTTCCAAATGATCTGCCTGGCTGCTTATTGAAAGCGGGCTGGTCTGGTAAACATCCACCCATCATAGGTCTTGTTTGTATGTTATTTTTATTTAAAAAATTACAAATTTCTTTTCTTGAAAAGTTTACATTGTTCTTAATGATTATTGGAAATGTATAATAAGAATTGTAATATTTAGATATATCTTTAGTTGTAAAAATAAAATCTGAATAGTTTTTAATGATTTTTTTTATTTTTTGTGCATTAAGATTTCTTTTTGTATTAAATTTATTTAATTTTTTTAATTGACTCAATCCCAATGCGGCTTGGATCTCACTCATTCTGAGATTATAACCAATTGTATCAAAAACATAGTTAACATCGTAATCTTTTAATTTTTTAAAACTATAATATCGTTTTTTATAATTCTTTATTCTTCCAAATTCTCTCAATGATTGAAGTTTTAAATATAAACTTTTATCATTTGTTAAAACCATTCCCCCTTCTATGGTGGTAATATTATGCGCAACATAAAAACTAAATGCTGATAACTTTCCGTAACTTCCTACCTTTTTCTTATTAATTGATGCGCCATGTGCCTCACAACAATCTTCAAAAATTATAAGATTCCTTTTTTTTGCAATTTTTACAATTTGGGACATATTACATGGCAGTCCAAGAGTATGTACTGGCATTATAATTTTTGTTTTTTTTGAAATGGCTCCTTCGATTTGTGATGTATCTATATTCAAAGTTTCGTAACAAATATCTACATATACCGGGACCAATCCAAGTTGAATGATTGGCATTGCAACAGTTGCGAAAGTAGAAGCGGGAATTATAACTTCTGAACCTCGTTTAATTTTATATTTTTTAATTAAAGCCTCTAAAGCTATTAAATTTGCTGATGAGCCTGAATTAGTTGCAACGGCATAATTATATCCAATATATTTCGCAAAATTCTTTTCAAAATTTTTTACCCTAGAACCTTGTGAGAATTTTCTTGAAATAAAAACATCATTAAAATTTAAATATTCGTCATAATCAAATATAGGTTCTGATAAAGTTATGCCATTACTTTTCGGTAAATTATAATATTTATTTTTGAATATTTTTGATAAAAGTTTCTTATCTTTTTTTTTTATACAAATCATTTAATCCTTTTGTTACGGTATATTTAGGCTTCCAATTAAAAAATTTTTTAATCTTTTTTATGTTAGCTATATGGTCAATATCGCCAACTTTTTTTTTTATCCTATTTTTTTTATTGTATCTATAAATTATTTGACAATTGCTACTTAAAATACCCTTTAAAATATTGACTAATTGATTTGTTGAAACTGAAATCCCACTTGCTAAATTAAAAATATCAAAATTTTTTTCTATGTCTAATTTTTCAATAGCTTTATGGATTATATCCACTATATCTTTTATATAAATATAGTCTCTCTTAACGTTATCATTATCTAAGATTATTTTTTTTTTTTAATTTTAAATTATTATACAAAATATTTAAGAATTGTGTTGGTCTTGAATTTTTGCCAAAAGCTGTAAATAATCTAAAAACTATGACTTTAGTTCTAAAATTAACATTTTTTCTTAGTAATCTTTCGCACTGAACTTTAGATTTGCCTAAATTTTCTATTGGTGCTAATTTTAGTTTTTCGCTAAAAACTTTATTTTTATTACCAGAATAGACATACACGCTTGAAAAGAAAATTATTTTTTTACACTTAATTTTATTACTATATAAAATAATATTCTCTGTAATTTTACTATTTTTAATGATTTGATCTCTTCCAAGTCTTTTAATTAAAAAAGTATTAGGTATGGCGGCTAAATGAATAATAGTATCAATTTTTTTTGGCAATTTATTAAAATTTTTTTTTAGACTTAAATCTGTATAAATAAATTTTATATTTTTTTTGCTTTTTATATTTTTAATTTTTTTTTTATGTCCAATACAAAAAAAATTATAATTTGAATAAAAAGTTGACACAAAATTTGTAGATAAAAAACTATTTGCCCCTGTAATAAGAATTGATTTCACTTTTATTTCTTAAAAAAATTCCAGCAATCAACTAATTTAATTTTTTTTGAAAATTTTAATTTTCTGTACACAGTATGAGGGCAACCAACAAAAATTATATCAATTTTTTTTAGTAAAATATTAAAATTTTTTAGTTTATACTCCTTAATATATGGATCATGGCAAAATAAATTTAGGTCTTCTTTTTCAAGAATATTTCTTAATTTAAAAGCTAAAGAAACACGCTTGTCATCATTATTTGGCTTAAATGCCATGCCTAAAATTAGGACATTTTTTTTTTGTAGAGAATATTTTTTCTTAAAATCTGAAACAATAAAATCAGGTAAGTCTTCATTAATAATCATCGCTGAATGTGCAAATCTCGAGTAATTCTTATCAAATGATGCAAGTTGCATTGTATCTTTTAATAAACATGGACCTGCAGTAAAACCAGATTTGGGAAAATCTGCTGCTCTCGGATATTCATAAATCATCAAATTTCTAATATTTCTAAAACTTAAATTATTATTCATTGAGATTTTATAGAACTCATTTGCAACTGCAAACTTATAATATCTCCAGGTATTGCAAAACAATTTTGAAACTTCCGCTTCTTCAAAAGATCCATATATAATTTTATTTGTTATTTTTTTAAAAATTTTAGTAACTTGTATTTTTGTTTTTTTACTATCGTATGAGATAATTTGTGGCAAAGACTCTAGTTCTGATAGTCCAAAACCTTGGGATATTCTTTCTGGACAAAATGAAATACCTAATTTTAATTTTTTTTTTCTAAAGAAATTCAAAAAATATCTTGTGGTGCCTGGGGCAAGAGTACTACGAAAAATTAATATTTGTTTATTATTTAAATATCTTGAGAAAGAACTTATCACTTTTTTAAAATTTTTTAAATCAGGGTTTAAGTATTCATCGATTGGCGTACCAAGCGTCACAATAATAAACTTTGAATTAGTAATTTCTTTTAAATTTGACGAAAAATCAATTTTATAGTTTTTTTGCTTTTTTATTAAAATATCTAAACCTTCTTCTTTAAAAGGTATTTTTTTTTGCGATATTAACTTAATTACTTCTTCATTTTTATCAATGCAAACTACATGTAGTTTTTTTTTTTGCAAATGCAAATCCTAATGGTAAACCAACGTGACCACAGCCTCCAATTATAGCGATATCATATTTTTTATTTTTAATTTTCATTATTATCAAACTCATTAAGAATATTATTTACTGAATTTTCAGTACTAAAATTATTTAAATAAGTTTGTCTTGCATTTTTCATTAATTTGAGTCTGAGGTTTCTATCCTCCAATAATATTTTCGATTTATTAACAATATCTTCAGAATTTTCACCTATAAAACAATTATATCCATCAATAAGTTCTGGCTGATTTATAACATCATATTTACTTATAACCATTGGCAAACCTCTACACAAACCGTTTATTAATCTGCATCGATATCCTAAAAAAATATTTGTCGCTAACAAAAATATATCGGATGTAATTAATTCGTTATCAATATCATTTACGTAACCCCTTAAAAATACATTTTTTTCTTCTTTTAAAGATAGAAGATTTTTTTTTAAAAAACCATCGCCATAAATATGTACTTCATAATTATCTCTTCCAAGACATTTATCATATAATTTCAGAAGATCTTTTTTTAAAAGGTATAGACCAGAGCTTGTAGCAGTAGCATTTAAACGGCCAAATGAAGTTGCAATTTTATACTTTTTATTTTTCAATTTTTTACGCTCTTCGAAATTTAAAAGTTTTTGAGTTGAAATATCGCTATAAGGAGTTTTGTAGTATTTGCTATTTTTTACCCCCTTTTTTTTAAGCCATTCAGCATCATATTTTCCAAAAGATCCTGCGACTTTACATTTGGACAAAATATATTTTTGAATTCTTATGTAATGCCAAAGTGTCCATAATGTTGCCAATTTTTGTCTTATACTAAATATAAGATTTGTTGTGTTTTCTCCAAGATACTTTTTTAGAAAAAGAGTTGTATATGCTGGAAAATGCAAAAGATCACCTACAATAATTGCTTTTGGTTTATCGTAGTCAAAGATGGATGGTGCAGACCACCAATCATAAACAATGATTCTGTCTGGATTTAGCCCCTTAATGACATGCTGAATTTCACCTCTTAAATCAAAAGCAGGCAAAACAATATTATTTTTAGGAAAAAAAAAGTTTATTGGATTTTTTACAATACTCATAATAAGTGAAATCTTTCTATCGCATCTATATATATGCAAATTATCGCATATCTTTTCTAACTTATCTTTGTTAGCGACACTTTTTTTGTAATATTCGTCAACTGCCAGTATGAATAATGAAACTTTGTGATTCTTCCTCCTTAGCTCTGATATAAAAGAATAGCTAAGTTCTGCTCCACCATTAGAGTGCATTGCCGGGTATTGGTGAGTGAAAAAAGCGTAGTGCATTAATTGTTATACCAGTTGATAGTCTTATCTAACCCAATATCTAATGGAATTTTACTTATGTAACCAAGTTTTTTTATTTTTGATGTATTTGGTCTTCTTTTAGACGGACTGCCTTTTTTTAATTTAGATGTAATGATTTTAATATTTTTTTTACCTAATTTAATTAGTAATTTTTTAATTAAGTATTTAATTTTAATTTCTTTATTATTTCCAATATTATAAATTTCTAAATGTTTTGGTTTTTGCATTACTTTTATAAATCCATTAACAAAATCATCAATAAAGATAAATGATCTTGTTTCATTTCCCGAACCCTGAATCATAAGACTTTTTTTATTTTTCAATTTTTTTATTTTTGTTATTATTTCCGGTATCACATGTTCATATCCCATATCAGGACCATATACATTGTGAGGTCTAATAGTAAAAGATTTTTTAAAAAAGTCTTTACACATATATTGAAAAATTAACTCACAACATATTTTGCCACCACCGTAAGAAAATCTTGGATTTTTTATATCCGAAATTTTAAGTGGAATATTTTCGGGCGTTGGAACAATTTCAGGTTCACCGTAAACTTCTGAACTTGAAAATAATATCAATTCTCTTACACCTTGATTTTTACAAGCATCTATAACATTTAACATGCCTCTTATTGCTATATCCATAATTTCATTAGGCCTCTGGTAGAAAAATTTTGTCCCATTTACATATGCTAAATGAATGACCATTTCGATGCCTGCAAGACTTTTATTTAATTTTTTTAAATTACGTATATCACCTTTTATAATTTTAATTTTATTTTTAATCTCACTTAACCTTCTTAAATCCTTGGATCTTTGACAGTTATCATAAACGACCACTGAGCAACCAAGTTTAACTAGCTTTTTAACAATATTTGCGCCAATAAAGCCGGCACCACCAGTGACTAATATTTTTTTTTTCATATAAGATCTATACCCATATTTTTTACATCATAAATTTTATCACAAATTTTTAAATTAGTTTTTTTGTGTGATATAAATATTAATGTTATTTTTCCTTTCAATCGGTAGACAATATCCAGTATTTTATTTTCTGTTAATTCATCTAAAGCGCTTGTTGCCTCATCTAAAATTAATATTTTTGGATCAAAATATAAGGCTCTAGCTAAAGCTAATCTCTGACGTTGCCCTCCTGATATTTTTAATCCATCATCTCCTATGATAGTATTTAGCTTTTGCTCTGAATTATTTACAAAATCTTTTAATTGGCAAAAATTAACAACATAATCTATCTTATTATCATTAATCTCTTCTTCACTTTGTCCAAAAGCAATATTTTTTCTAATTGTATCATCAATCAATGTAGTTTTTTGAGGTACATATCCAAAAATTTTGTTTAGAGAAATAGTTTGCTCCCAATAGTTAAAATTATCAATACGTATTGTTCCGGATGAAGGTTTTAATAAACCGGCAATAAGTAATATTAGTGTACTTTTTCCCGACCCAGATGAACCGGTTATACCTAGGTATTCTCCACAAACAATTTTTAAATTTATGTTTTTTAATATAGTTCTTTCTTTGTATGAAAAAGTCACATCTTGAAGTGATATTGAGTCAAAAGTTTCAATGATTTTATCAGATTTATTTGAATGAATATCTAAATTAAATTTTTTATATTTAAAATTAAACTCTTCATCAATTTTTTCAAATGCTTTGTAACCATATAAAAAACTATTATAATAAACTAGCACTCTGTTTATAGATGGAAGAAGTCTAAATGCAGCCGCAGCATACAAAGCTAATATTGGAAGAATATTTTCAACTTTATAAGATAATTCAAAAAGAATAAGAAAAATTACACAAAATATAAATATACCAAAAAACTCAAGTAAAAATCTTGGCATTAAATTTAGCAAATCTACATTTCGATCCGCCTTAATATTTTTACTATTATTTTTTTTAAAAATTTCTAAAAAAAATTTTTCTAAATTTTTTAGTTTTATATCTATAATAGAATTAAAACTTTCATATAAATTTTTATACTTCTTCCCAGAAAATAATTGTCTTTCAATACCCCAAATTTTAATTTTTTTTTTCGTAAAAAATATAATTATTAATCCAAATAAAAATCCAAAAATCAATGCTGTAATTGAGGCATAAAAATTGACAATTATAAGAACACTAGTAATAAAAATTATTGTCAATATCTCTGATATCATTAGAGCTAATGGCACTAATAATCTTCGTATAAATGTACCTACCTCATCATTAATATTTCTTACAAGATTAGCTTTATTACTATTTAAAAAAAAATTATAGTTTGATTTTAAGTATTTGAGAAAAAGATTATTCGAAATATTTATTTGTAACTGGTAAATTATATTATATGCAAAAAAATGGCTTATAGATAAATAAATATTTTTCACTAGATAAGAAGTTACTAAAATAAATAAACTAAAATAAATTAATGTTTCCTGACTAGTGCTAATAACCAATTGAATTATAAAATTTGGAAATGTACTAGTAAATGCTTCATTAGAAAGTAGATACACTTTAGAATTTGATATTATTGTAAATACCGGTAGCACTAACCCTATTCCAATGGATTCGAATAATGCTCCAATCATAAACAATAAAGTGACTATCTTTATTTTATTTTTGTCTTTATTATTAAAGAGATTATAAACTCTTCTAATCCTCATTACTTGGATTAATCTCTAGGTGGATAGATCAGATCTACACATGTTTTGCATGTTTCATTTTCATAAAATTGACCTTTTTTATGTATTTCTCTTAATTCATTCATCTTATCTGAGTTCCAAGCGTCAACAATTTTTGTGTCATTTATTGAACCCAAAACTAAATCTTTGTTAAAACTAACACAACAAGGATAGATAAAATTATTTTTAATTACTAATCTTTGAAAAGGTTGAACACAATTAAATGATGACAATGGTTCCTCTAAATATTGATCAGAAGAATAATATTCTTTATATTTTTCCTTATTTGGGGTTGGTGGCATAAATTTTTGGATTGATATTAAGTCAACTTTATCCTTCCAATAATTTATAAATTGATCTACTTCAGTTTCATTTTGTTTTAACTTACAAAAACTTACACCTACAATTGGAAGCTTGTAACCTCCTTTTTCTTTTAGATTTAAAAAAGTTTCTATATTTTTTTTTACCTTATCCATATGAATGCTTCCAACTCTAACAGTCTTATATGTATCATTATTTATTGCATCTAAACTGAATCGCAATCTAGTTAGTCCACTGTCGAGAAGTTGCCTTGACCTTTTTTCAGTTAAGGCTGATCCATTATTATTTAACATAATATCAATAAAACCTTTTTTATGAGCGTATAAGATATACTCATGTAAATTTTTGATGAGAAAAGGTTCGTTGTTACCCTGTGGAGACAACGATGGACAATTATATTCTGCTCCTTGATCTACAATATTTTTAAAATCTTCAAAATTTAAATAATTTCCTGAGTAAAATTCTTTCACCTCTTCAAGATGACCAATTATACAATGCGGACATTTATAATTACATTCTTGATTCATATCTAAATGTAAAAATAATGGAAACTCAGTTACAATTTCAAAATTGTTAGCTCTATCCCATAATTTTCTATATTCAGTAAATTTTTTTCCGATAATCTTTCCAAGTTTAATATTTACATCCTCTTCACTGGTTAGATGAGTAACTTTACCATCTGTTGTATACTCTGAAAAATTATTTTTGCTTTCGGCTGACATGACATCGTTTTAATATATTAAAACTTTTCTATTACAATAAATAAATATTATTAAAAAATTTCTTTGTATTATGATTTAAACTTAAGTAAGTAGAATACATGAATAAAATTAAGCTTTATATAGATGGCCCAAATTTAGAGGAGCTAAAAAACTTAAATCATAACGAGATAGACGGATATACATTTAATCCCTCTTTATTTAAAAAAAATGGAGCTACAAATTATATAAATCACTCCAAAGAAATTTTAAATTTATGCAAAAATAAACCAGTTTCATTGGAAGTTATTGCAGACACAGAGCATGAAATGATAGAGCAGGCTGAAATGTTAAATGATCTTGGTGATAATATATTCATTAAAATTCCAATTTGTTATACAAATGGGGACACAACTGAAAAAGTAATCTCAAGTTTAATTAATAAAAACTTTAAATTAAATATCACAGCCATTTTCCTTATTGAACAAATAGAAAACTTGATAAAAATTATTAAAGATCAAGATAATTTAATTTTATCAGTTTTTGTTGGAAGAATATTTGATGCAGGTAAAGATGGTGAAAATATAATGAAAAAAATAAATGAACTTGTTCATAATAAATCTTCTTGTAAGACCCTATGGGCTAGCACAAGAATGGTATTTGACTTAATCAAAGCTCAGAGAATTGGTACAGATATTATTACAATGCAATTCGATCAAATTAAAAAAACAAAAAAATTTAATTATGACCTTAAACAATACTCTATGGATACTGTAAAACAATTTTTTGACGATGCAAAATCTTCAGGTTTTGAGATTAAATAGTGAAAAATTTAGATAAATTCAAAAGTTTAAAAAATAAAATAGTTTTAGTTACTGGTACAAGCAGAGGAATTGGCAAAGAAATAGCAAAAACTTATTTGCAAAATAATTGCACTGTCATTGGGATATCATCAAATAGAAAAAGCTCAAATGTTATAAAAAATAAAAAATATTTTCATTTTTTTTGTGATTTAGAAAATTTTAAGGAGATTAAATCTACAATTAATCAAGTTCTTAAAAAATTTAAAAAAATTAATATTATAATAAATAATGCTGGAATTACTTTAGAAGAAGAGGAAAAATTTGAAAAAAATTTTATAAATTTTAAAAAAACATTGAATGTGAATTTAGTATCTGCTTACGCCATTACAAAATTAATTATAAAAAAAAGAAAAATAAGCAGCATTGTAAATATATCGAGTATAGGAGGTATTTTAGGCTTCCCAAACAATCCGGCATACCAGGCATCCAAGGCTGGTTTAATAGGCTTGACAAAATCACTTGCTAGAGATTACGGAACCTACGATATAAATTGTAATGCCGTACTACCGGGATACTTTAAAACTAAAATGAACAAAAAAAGCTACCAAAATTCAAGAAAAAGAAAATTGCGTTCAAATCTTACTATTCTTGGAAGATGGGGGGAGCTTAAAGAATTAGTAAATATAGTAGTCTTTTTATCTTCAGACTCAGCAAAATATATAACGGGACAATCAATTGTTGTTGACGGTGGAATATCAGCAAAAGGTCTATGAAATTCAAAATTAATAGAGCAGTAAAATTAATAGAAAGTATAAATATACAACTAAATAAAAAGTTCTTAAATATCAGTAAAAATAATAAAACTTATAAAACGAAAAAAGACTTTCAAATTGATCCTGTTACAAAATTAGATTTAGATACAGAGTTTTTTATAAGAAAAAAAATTAGCAAAGAATTTCCTGGTCACACTATAATAGGTGAAGAGTATAGGGATAAAAAAGAAAAATCAGAATTTACATGGTATCTAGATCCAATAGATGGGACAAAAAGCTTTATTATGAACTTAC
>MDTB01232936.1_pt1 | contig 19125 bp, 32 predicted proteins | sample 811161 | NCBI WGS metagenome assembly MDTB01 (sample SAMN05326650, study PRJNA326480) | marine metagenome | isolation source: seawater | place: Mediterranean Sea | collected 2009
AATCTCATCATCAATACGCTCTATTTGTGCAACACTTTCTTCGCCTGCACTAGTTTGTTCGATGTGAGCTTTACTAAGAAAGCCAAAAATTCCCATGCTTGTAATAAGCATAAGGACAAAGACAGCAAAGGCAAGATAACTTCGTAACCACCAAGTAGCTCTTTGCCAATATCTGTGTAGCCATACAGCGGTTACTAGTTTACCTACTTCTAGCACACCACCCATAATCATAATAGGAACAGCCGCGGCGGCAAATATAGCAACTAGACCTGCTACAGAATAATATATTGCCACAGCCGAAATAGATAGGGCTGTGATTAATGTTAAAATGCCTAGTAACATTGTGTTTCCCTCTGTGTATTTATCGTTATTTTCGGACAAAATGCCACCTTGCATCTTCTAGGTGCTTCTTACAAACAGTTTCTTCAAAGTGTCTTGAACGCCCTTTTACAGTTACTTGACTGTAAACTACTCTACAAAAACCTCTGCCTTGAGGATATCCATGTACACTCTTAACATGGCCCATTGCATCGCGTTCGTACCAACTAATTACTTTTCCATAATCACTGTTAAGTGCTGTATAAAAAGCCGCTGTTTGTTTTTGTTTTTGTTGCTGGTCAAGTCCATAACGGTTAGCAATATACAAACCATTTACAATATTCACCATTAGACTTGTACCGCCAGTAGGACTTTGTACAGTAGGAACCTCAACAGCCCTAGTCTGATAAGGTGTAGTAGAACAAGCCCCTAAACTAATTATTGATGCCGTTAATATTAACGATCTCAGTGCTACCGTCAAGTTTTTCACAATAGACTCCTCTAGTAGGAATTATCTTTCCATTCCTAAATTCATTATACCAAAACTCTTTACATCCAGCATCGATACCTGCACGTTGCATGGCGACTTGTTGTCCCGGACGGTCGGTGCAAGAGTGAGTTGCTGTACCCGACACTTTATCCCCGTCTTTTAGTTGGACAATCTCATCAGTGTAACAGTAAGGCGCTTTGTAGTCGTAGTAGTCGGGTGTCGACGAACACCCGCCTAATAAACTAACCGTTGTTATGCTGAATAGCAGATACTTGAGCATCTTTTGCCTCTTGGATTAAACGATCAAAAGTTTCAAGTGGCATCTTAATTCTTACATATGTATGAATGTTGCCAGTTGATGCAAGTTGATAGGACTTCTTCTTTACTTCAAGGTGCTCTCTAATAACAGTATCTTGAACAGAATGTTTTACATAAGTTCTAGTTGTACGACTGTTATCTTTGATATCTACCTCTGTGAAACTGTTTACAGTGCCGTTGATGCGTTCTGCATAACCTTTCACAGCAAAACTATATGCTTGTGCTTCACTTGCTTGTTCGTAAGGACTTTCACCCATACCGCAAGCATAAGCGTAATCAGTTTTCCAAAACAAAAAGCCTTCTGAACCAATCTGTTCACAGTCTTCGTACCAATTAGGGTTTGCCTTAGTTTCTCTAATATCAATAGTCTTCATTGAGCTACATGCGCCAAGGGTAAGAATTACACCTGCGATTGCAGCAGCTTTGAACGTATTTTTCATTTTAGCCTCCATTTAGCCTATTCATTTAAGTTTATAGTATATGATCATTGTAAAAGAATGTCAACCACTTTTATGGCCAACGATAAAAAATGTGTTGTCCTATGCGTCCTACTAAATCTAGAGTAGGTGCCCATTTAGGTGAAACATATGTTGCGTGATAGTGTGTTGACCCTTCTGTAATGCCTCTATACTTTTCTTGAGCCACAAGCCTGTATGCTATTTCTTGTGCTTGCATCCATGAGTCCGTATCGTGTGCTGTGTCACTTTTTCCGTCACACCACCAACTAAATTGACATTTATTTCTAATAGGGATAAATTTTCTTTCACTGTCTGGCAAATCAGGAAACTGTTTGGTTTTCCAGCTCTCTTTATAATATCCATCTTTAACCACTTCACAGATAGTGTTGGGATATCGTATATCATTTACGCGGTTTAACACCACATCAGCAACAGCATATTGTCCTGCAATATGATCTGCTCGTGCTTCGTGATAGATATTCATTGCCAAACAATAAAGTTCTGGCGATTGTTCTTCTGCAAAAAGTTCTCCTTCAATTGGATCTTGAAAAGTTGAACTTGCAGCATTTGCGGCAAAAAAAGCCGCAGAACAAAAAACTAAAAATTGAATTATCTTTTTCATAATTACCTCCGCATCTTTGCTATTTCTTCTGCCTGTTTAGTGCCTTTCATAACAGGCACAGCATTACTTTTGTGCATAGTTGCAATGCCTACAATTAAATCACCGGTATACTTGAGCGATTCTTTCTTTGTACCAATGCCTGCACCATTTTTGTGGAAAGTACCATTTTTAATTGCTTCTTCCATAGCAGAAGGAATCTTAGGTTGCTCTCTGCGATATGATGTGTCTGGTGTGTATGTGCCACGACTACGTTCAGATGGTTTATATTCACCTCTTACATACGCAATGTAAGATTCTAATGTGTCGTATTGTAAACTGTGATTGTGTGTGCGGCGCATTGCCTTGTTATGCTTACGCCATTCGATAGTATATCTTTCGATATCTTTTTGTGTCAGAGGCTTTTTCTTACGCTTCTTAGTATTGATAGTACTAAGGCCTCTTGCTAAATGCATTGTCATTGCCTACTCCGTGCCTATATTAAAGTATTAATATAACACAGAGCAAACTTTATGTCAACCTATTTCTTTTCCATAAGTTTTACAGCAGCATCATAATCTTCTTGTGATACAACACCTTCACGCAACAACTTTTCTCTATTTGCTAGATGTTTCATAGCAATCTCTTCTTTTGACCCGCCAAAGTATGCTACAGCATGTCCCTCTTCAACAAGTATATCAGTGACTCTTTTCTCGTCAATAAGGAAGTCTCCGAGTATTCTTCCGAACTTTCCTTTTTTATCTTCTCCACTCTTGTCGATTTCTGTTTTAAGATGTTGGATTGATCCAATTGGTAAGAGTTCTTTAAGTCTTGCTTTTGATGCCAGTCCAAATGTCTTCTCTACTTTATTCCTAGTTCTTGATTCAGGTGTATCAATTCCCATAATACGCACACGTTCTCTGTGCATCCAAATACCAAATCCCAAATCGATATCTATATCAACAGTGTCTCCGTCTACTACACGCAACACTTTACATTTATATTCGTACATATCTGCCCTCTCTTAAATTATATGCCCGTATTATTTAGTCATAAAAAAAAAGGTGCATTAAGCACCTTTCCTTATCAAATAGATATTTGTACTGAGTTATAACTTAATGTTAAAGCCCACTACAAACTCTCTATCTGTGCTGTCAAAATCATCATCCATTTTAGTTAGGATCTGAGCATTAAGCTCGACTCTTTCATTAATAGCCATTCTAGCACCAACAGCTGCATAACTGTCTTGTGCGTCAAAGTCTAAGAAGTCGTCTTCTAATGAGCTAACATCGTAGCCTACTTCGACATATGGTGTTACACCTAACACGGGTGCTTCGATACCTACATATGGACTTAATACTAATCTGTCATCGGTAAATGAATCACCAAAGTCATAGTGTGCTTCTGCAACACCATAAAAATTTAAATTAAGTAAATTAAGGTCAGCTCTTTTAGATAGATTTAATCTGTAATCATCTGTAGAGCTGTTGCTAATAACTTGTAAGCCAAAATTAGCTATTGAGCCATTAAAGCCCAATGAGAACACATCTGCTCCGTCTGCGAAGTCAGCGTGAGTTCCTGTTGCGTAGCCGAAAGATAAATCTCCCTGTACAGCCGTTACGCTTACGCCAGTTTTGTCGAAGTCATCGGCAAATGCTGGTGCAGCCATAAAGGTTGCTGCTACTATTGATAGTAATAGTTTTTTCATAAAACATCCTTTTTTATTATTTTTCGTTTAGGTCATACCAAACGCAAAGATTATTTAGTAAATGCATCAAAATCAGTTTCCTGTTTTTGGTTAACTAAAAAATAATACTTTAGCGTTTCCTGCTATGATCATAAAACATGTTAAAATGTGTAGTGCAATCCAAAAAGTACGGAATGCTAATGCTCTCCGTACTTCTTGTTGGGTGATGGGCAAAAACTCAGGTTTGTCTTCGTCAGTCACGCCTATTGGCATGCCTACGGTCCTAGCCCAAAATTTAAGCCATCGCCGCTGACCACTCATTACATTGAGTTTTTCTTTTCAATGATTTCTTTTCTACGATCTTTGGTTAGTTTACCTAAATCGCCAAGTGCCTTACGAGCTCTTGTTGCAGCGGCCTTTACACCTTTCTCTTCAAAAGTTGCATGCTCTGCTAGATAATTATTGTACGCTTGTACAATTTCTTCATGCGTTGCCATAATGCTCTCCTGTATTATGTTTACTTGATATTTAATGAATATGCGGTTAAGGGGTGTTAAAAGTGGTTTAGTCGCCGACGTTTACGTTTGCGCTTCCTGTGGCTGCTTCTCCACAGACATCAGCTGTATCGCCAGCATTAACAACAGCTATTCCGCCAACAAAGACTTTATTAGAACCTGCTGTAATAGTTTGGGGAGTATGTGGTATAGGTCCGTGGCCTGCGACACCGTCACCATTAACAATTACAAGCTCACCGTTTGCAAAAACGGTTGACTGGCTAGGAATTAAATCTCCGCCTGCTGTGTCATTGTCGCGACTAATTCCAGGCATTAAGTTACTATACCTGTGGTTTGTTCAACATATTGTTTTGATATTTCTTCTAAGGTAATACCAACAGTCATAACATTTGTATTTTTAAATGTCATAACTTGATCGTTAATTGTGCTGAACATATATGGTGCTAGGGCAAGACCCTGTTGTCCCATTACAATAGCCATTGGCTTTTTAATATTAAGGCCTGTATCAGTTTCTTCTTCTAGTCTTCCAATTATTTCTTCGCCTGTTGAAAGTTTCAATGAAACAACATCTCCAACAGCATGTGGTTTTTTAATTAACATATTTTATCCTAATGAGTGTCCTGTGCCATTGAATCCTGTGTCTTCAATGTATTTTAATAAATCGGTGTAGCCACCAATGTTGCTACCATTAATTTGAATCTGTGGTACACTCCTTGCACCCGGTACAGCCTCTAATAAATCTTCTAACTGTACATCAGTTCCTATCATCTTTACTTCGTAGTTAACGTGTAAAGAATCTAACTTTGCCTTTGCTTTGTCGCAAAACCCGCATTGTGGTTTGCTCCATACTACTACATTTGTCATAAACTAAATCCTTTAAGTGATTCCTCACTTACATCTTGTTTAATACCACCAATAACATAAGACTCAACTTCTGTCTCTTGTGGGGCTACCTGCAAGCCTGAACTACTCAACCAATGTGTAGTCCACGGTAATGGGTTAGTGTTTACAGGTTGATCAAAAATTGCATCTAATCCTAATGCCTTCAATCTACGGTTAGCAATATATTCTACATATTGATTAAGTAGTGTTGCATTAAGACCAATCATTGACCCGTCTTTAAACAAGTACTCCGCCCATGCTTTTTCTTCTTCAACACAGGTACGCCACATCTCATACACTTCTTCTTTGCACTCTTTGGCAATTTTAACCATTTGTGGATCGTCTTTGCCATTGGCCCAATTCTTAAGAACATGTGTACTTAGTGCTAAATGCTGTGCTTCATCTCTTGCGATAAGACTAATAATCTTAGCACTACCTTCCATTAGTTTTAGTTCTCCAAAACCAAATGTGCAAGCAAATGACACATAAAAACGAAGTCCTTCAAGGATATTTACATTCATCATGGCCAAGTAGAGCTTCTTTTTGACATCGTGCATATTTCCTTCACCTCTGTGGTTGAAAGCATCAGCGGCTTCAGTAAAGGCATCATAGTTTTTTGTTACAGCCGTTGCACGTTTTAGAATCTCTTTGTCATCTAATATAGTATCAAATACTTCACTTGGATCAGGATATACATTTTTCATAATATGTGTATATGAACGTGAATGAATTGTTTCAAAGAAGTCCCAAGTAACAATACAACCTTCTAGTTCAGGCAATGAAACATGCGGCAAAAATGCTAGGCATGGGCCACGTCCTTGGACACTGTCGAGTAGTGTTTGGTACTTTAAGTTTGCTGTAAAGATATGCTTTTGCTCAGGACGAAAGTTTGCATAGTCTGCTCTATCTTTTTGCAGAGAAACTTCTTCTGGTCTCCAAAAGTAACCTAACATGGTTTGATTTAATTTATCGAATACAGGGAAACGAAATGTATCGTAACGCTGTGTGTTTTGATCTTCTCCGAAGAACATATTTTGTTTAGTGAAGTCAACCTTTTCTTGGTTGAATACTGTCTTTGCCATTTTAAACTTTCCTTATCCTATGTGTAGCAATGCTACTATCTTTTTTATCACTTGTCAAGAACTAAATTGCACACGCTTCACATTCTTCTTCGTTGGTGTCATCAGTGCCGCTTGGTAATTCTACTGTTGTTTTTTCTTCTTCCAATTCACTTGGATCTGTTTTATAATCGTAAGTGTTCTGATAGTAACTAGTTTTCCAACCTAACTTATAGGTGTTTAGTAAGTCACCAATCATTACACTCATGGGCACTTCGTTATTTTCAAAGTGCGTAGGGTTATATGACCAGTTGCCGCTTATAGCTTGGTCAAAGAACTTTTGCATCACAGCAACAGTATTTATATATCCTGTGTTGTTTGGCATGTCCCACAACAAGCTATAGTGGTTTTTTAGAGTTTGGTATTGGGGAACAATCTGCTTAAGAGGCCCTTTTTTTGATTTTTTAGTGGACAAGTATCCTCTAGGTGGTTCAATTCCGTTTGTGGCATTTGACACAACGCTTGAGCTCTCCGATGGCATCTGTGCGGACAGTGTCGAGTGTCTAAGTCCGTGCTCCTGTATGCTAGTACGTAGGCCATCCCAATCATAATTTAGTTTCCCTTCTACAATTTTGTCAACATCTTTTTTATAGGTGTCAATAGGTAAAATGCCGTCGGAGTATTTAGTGCGGTCAAAATAATCACAAGCACCTCTTTCCTGCGCTAAATTGTTGCTGGCACGTAACAAGTAATACTGAAACGCTTCAGACAAGTCATGTACAAGTTTCCACGCTTTAGGATCTTCGTACTTTACGTGCTGGCGAGCAAGATAGTGTGCTAATCCAATATAACCTATACCTAGCGAACGTCTTGCTTTTGTGCTGATTTCTGCAGCCTTAATTGGATAACGCTGGTAGTCTATAATTTCTTCTAATGCTCTTACAGCCAAATCACACAATTCTTCGAGGTCGTCTAAGTTTCTTAGTGTACCTACATTAATTGCACTTAAAATACACAAAGCAATTTCGCCCTCTGGGTCATCAATATGATTTAACGGTTTGGTTGGTAATGTAATCTCTTGGCACAAGTTGCTCATATAAACTGTATCCTTAAATGAACTATGTGTGTTAGCGTGATCTACATTCATAATATAAATGCGTCCTGTTTCAGCACGTTCTTTTACTAAGGCACTAAACAAATCCATTGCACTAATTGTTTTCTTTTTAATGCTTGTAGCACGTTCATATTTTTCGTAAAGTTCTTTGAACTGGTCAGCATCACCAAAGTATGCTTCGTATAATCCCGGTACATCATGTGGCGAGAAAAGGGTTATATTTCCTCCAGCCAACAGTCTTTCATACATTGTTTTGTTTAATTGAATGCTGTAGTCTAATTTACGTACACGGTTGTCTTCAGTACCTTTGTTGTTTTTTAGCACAAGGACGTCTTCAATTTCTTGATGCCAAAACGGGAAATGTGTAGTTGCACTGCCGCCACGCACACCGTTTTGTGTACAACATCTTACTGTTGATTCGAACTTCTTGAGAAAAGGGATGATGCCAGTGTGTGCCACTTCTCCGCCACGTATTTTGCTGTTGACACCACGAATTCTACCAGCATTAATGCCAATGCCAGCACGTTGAGCAGTATAACGACCGATAGCCATATCAGAAGCAAAAATGCTATCCAAAGTATCGTCGCTGTCCACAAGCACACAACTTGCAAACTGTTTAACTGGTGTTCTGACTCCTGCCATAACGGGCGTTGGGATATTGATTTTAAAAAGTGAGGTCGCATCGTAGTATCTCCTTACGTAGTGCATACGTGTTTCTTGCGGATATCTCGCAAATAGTGTTGCCGCAATCATCATGTACATAAACTGAGGAGTTTCAAATATTTGTCCTGATGATCTATCCTGACAAAGATACTTATCAACCACTTGACGCAATCCTGCGTATGTAAAGTTCTCGTCACGTTTGTGTTTGATGTAACTATCAAGTGCTTCTATTTCTTGCGGGGTATAAAAGTCTAGTATTTCTTTATCGTATACGCCACGCTCAATATTAACTTGGATGTTTTGTTGCAAACTAATTGCATTGTACTCACCAAAAACATCTTTGTTTACACCATAACTTAATAGTCTTGCCGCTGCGTATTGATAGTTTGGATTATCTAAACTAATTAGATCGTTCGCACTTCTTACAAGAATCTCTTGAATCTCAGCGGTACTCATACCATCATAAAACTGTAAGTTAGCATTCATTTCTATTAGACTGCTACTTACACCGGCTAAATTTTCACAAGCAAATTCTACTACTTTGTGTATTTTATCAATATTAATTGGTTCTTTTTTGCCGGAGCGTTTTACTATCTGAATCCCGTTGGACATGGTGTTTTCCTCTTTCATTTTCTATTAAGTTTATTATTTAGTGCAACCCAGACATGTGATAAACACGTTGCGAAATTATATTTTCTGGAAGGTCAGATTTAGCAATATGAGTGTCTGGTTCATATCCAATAATTCTGTCTTCAATTATTAAGAGATAGTATAGCTCGTTGTTCTCTCTATCTATACAGATATGTATCTCTGCAGATGCTTCCTTAAAGCGGTCTGTTAACTGTAGTGAATAACACATTCCTAATACAGTACAGAATGCACAATATTGATTTTCAGAAATTAGCTCCCAAGGTTGAGGCCACGTTTTTTGGTCCCAAGCATCAGTGTGTATACTAACTTGAGGTACACTTTGATACATGTCAATTACATGTTGGAACGGATCAGCATGGGATTCCAAATTGCTTCTGAAGTCGTGCCATGCCTGAAGTCTTAAGGAGTAATCTTCGTCAAACATTCAACTTAACTTCGTGTGCGTATTTTAAAAGTTAAATTTCCTGAGTCTAAGTTATTGGTGTATTTCACCTGAGCACTCCATGCAGATTCTAACTGGTTCAATGTTGCACTAAACTGTAGGCTTGCGCCCAGGCTGTCTAGTCCGCTAATATCATAATCATCCATAACGCTTACGCTATTGTTCTCTCTATTTACAAATACTGTTAAAGTACCTGCTCTAGAAAACACAATGCCAGCTCTGTCTGTCTTATACCAGTAGTCAACATCAAATGACTTACTTGTATCTGCGGGCAACCTAAACAAGAGTTGAGGTGAGCTAATTTGGCTTAACTCGACTTGCTCAGTATATTCGTGTTCATAGAACGCGGGTCCTTCAACTTCAGGTATATATGGCTTATTAACAATATATGCCTGATTAATACTAAGATTATACGTTCTATCGAACTCATTGTCAACTGAAATGTTGCCAGATTCGCCAAATTTTATTATACTATGTGCAACAGTTGATTCACTACCGCCGTTATTACCTACACTAGGACCAAATCTATTATTGATACTAGAGTTGCGTGTACCATTTGCAATATGGATTGCCTGTTGCTCAATGGTTTCAAAATAACATTCTCGGATGTTATTGTCGGTAGCGTTTGCTTGACCAATTGTAGGTGTAACACCTAGTTCAATGGCCTTTGTAATGTTGTAAAACTTGCATGCGTCTACTTCATTACGTGATATGTTGTGGTTGCTTACTATTGCTTTACCAATGTTTACAAATTCACAATCAATAAATCTATTAAACTCAGACCTTACAGCATCGCTCTTGCTTCTAATTGACACAGCAGGGTTAGTTGTTGTCGCTGTAAGTTTATTTGCTTGAAATTGTATATTTTCAAAACGACTATCACGGCAACTATTTAATTGTAATAACGTACCATCATTGCTTTCTGATTCTAGTGTGCAATCTCTCATCTCAATGTATCTTGAGCTGTTGGCATATGTCATGGTAGGGTCATCATAAATTACAGCACCTGCAACAACACCATTGTATGATGAATCGCTTGACACTGTTTTGAACATAGTAAAGTCGCCTGTTTTAATAAAAATAGTTTTGTCTTTACCTGCTCCAGCAATGGTTGCAAACGGAGGAATATTAATAGTAGAACTTATTCTATATGTACCAGGTTCTACGTGTAAGATTACTCTGCTTTGTGGGTTAGAACGTGTTGTAGGTTTTAGGTATAGTTCGTACAATGCCTTTTGAAGTGCAACAGTTACGTCCGAGCCATCTCCGGCACAGCCAAATGAACGAACACTTACAATATCATCTAGTCTTGCATTAAGTGTACGCTCTACAGCAACACCTTCTCCGGTGTCAATTGAACCGTTTTTATAAGCATAAGTGCCTATTAGTTCAAAGATGTTATCATGTTCTGTAAGTATCTTTGAATTACCGACACTAGGAGCGCCTTCTGATACAGCACCATTACCAATATAAAGTTCTTGTGCGTCTACAGCCCAGCCAAATTCACCACCAGCAAGTTGTGGGATTCCTGATCCTTGATTTGCTTGTCCCCTACGGACTTGAATACGACTGATTTGTACTACGGCCACTATATTCTCCTAAGTTGCGTTCTATAATGTATTTATGCTTGTTTCTCATAATACATTTCACAACGCTTCCACCACTCTTGAGCCCAATCGTCAAACTCGTCTGGCCATATATCAAATTGCTGGTATTCAAGATCACGTGAACACATAAACACATGTCCTTCACATATGTCTGTACCGTGTACTTCGTTGTGTGCTAGGGCATACGCTGTTAACTGTAGATAATAATCATACACCCACTCAGGTTTCTTTGGTTTGTTGGTTTGTTTAAAATCCATTATACATGGTTGTCCCTTGTATTGACCCACAAGGTCAGTTGTACCTGCATAGATACCAGGAACGTACAAAGGAACTTCTGATCCCCATATTTCATCTACATCACACATGGCGTTATCACGTATCTGTGTTGCCATTTTGTGAGCCTGTTGAGCATATGGATTGCCACCAGGTTGTGGCCATTCGCCGTAGTCTATATAGTCTTCAAGATACTTGTGCATCCTTGTGCCTACACCTGCGGCTTCTGTAACAATCTCTTGTGCCTTTTGTTCGCCTACACGTTTACGCCAAGCAATAAGGTGTGTTTTATCTTTAGTAGCATCAAGTATAGTTGTTACACTTGCTACCGGTACACCACCCGGAGCGGCATACTTTCGTTTACCATTTACTTCAACTCGCTGAAGCTTTTCGTAAACAAATTTTTCTGTGATTAGTGATGGCATTATTAGATTCCTTTAGAGTATTGTACTACAATAACTTTGGAAAGTCAACCTATAAGTCGCTAAGGTCAGTTGCTCTTTTTGCCATGTCACCTACTGTATCTTTAGAACTAGGGTCAGTGCTACCAACTTGATCCATTGAGCTATCGTTAATAGTTACCCCTTCTGGATCAAATTTAACTAACTTCTGGAGTTGTGGATTTGAATCGTAGGTTTCTTTGAATGTATTATATTCAAACTGGGGAACTCCTGCTTTCTTCATGTAACCGTTGAGCTTGTTCCATGATACAGTTGTGCCAGGTTTGATTGTTTTAATGATTTGAATAAGAGTGCCTGCCTCGTCTAGGGCTTCAGCTATCTTTTTTTTTGAGTTAGTTAGATCTTTTTTTTTGAACGATCCACGCTTTCACGCTTTTCACGACCGGCTTCTTCTTCGCCACCGGTTGCTGCATCGTCAGCACCAAAGTCATCGCCCATGTCCATGTCATCTACAGGTGCTTCAGCATCCATATCCATGTCCATATCGTCTGTAGGTTCCATGTCGCCCATTTCGTCGCCCATTGGCTGTTCCATGTCGCCTTCGCCAGTAAGCATACCAACACCATTTGTTAATGCAACACGAGTAGTTTCCATAACTTCGTACATCTGTTCTAGTGCAGGCTTAACAGTATTCACAAATGATTCACTTTGCTCACTACCCATTTCGTCACGGATAGCATCTGCAAGTTCAAGCATTGATTCTGTTTGCATTTCGGCGGTGTCTTCCATCCAACCTGTGACTCTATCTACCATGTCTTTGGCTGCCATTACTAATTCAGCTTTGTCTTCTTCGCCTTCGGTAATAGTTGATTCTAGAACTGGCTCTTCAATGTCGCTTCTTTCAGAAATTTCAGCGTTAAGAACATCTAGGAAAAGTTTTGATTTTTGATACGCTGATGTTTGAGTTGAATTGAAACTTTCTTTGGTTTCTACTTGGCTTAGTTGTGTTCTAAGTTTGTTTTGAGCATCTTGTAATTGCCCTAGTGTAAATTCTTCTAAGTTTAGACGCTGGCCAAACTTCCTAGCAAGGCTTTCGTTTAAAGCCTTTGCCGTAATTGGTTTTGAAATTTCTCTTATATTCATTGTTCAACTTTCCTATTGTTGTTCTTTGTATATTTATTTATCTTTTAATACAATATAATGTCGTCCAATTGCGACTTGACTTCTCTTGCTATACTATAACTTATATCAAATCTAGTTGACAAAATATCATATTTGACATCGTCTTTTGTTTTTTTCATACCATGATTGTAAAAAACACAGTCTTGATAGTGCTTACTTAATGCATGATCAAGACGGTTAACTGTTGAACTTAAATTAGCGTTATCACTTGCATTTACTTTTGCGTATGCAATAGCACTTGTTTTTGCAAAAAACTTTCCTACTTGTATATGATCTTTACAGTCGTATACAAGCCATGCACCTGCTTTTTTGCTGTACCTTACAACGTAGTTTTTAATACGAATACTATTACCATTCACTAACGGAAGTGGATAGTCCTGTATTTTACTGTTTATTAAACTTTCAAGTCTACTAGCTAGTTCCGAAGTCATTTTGCACCACCATTACTATGTTGTCTCGAAGTACTTTACTTACAAGACTTTTCCTTATCAAGTTCTCAATAATGACTTGCTCTCTATGAGAGAAGCCGTATAAAGGTTGTACAGGGTTTACCTTTTTTAGTACCTGTGCTTCCTCATTCGAAAGAGCTATACTAAAGCTCTTAATTAACTCGTTTAGTTTCATTGTGGTGCAACAACAACTTTATCGCCACGCTTTGCTTGAGTGGCAGGATTTGCTTTTTGTCCTGGTTGTTGCTTCTTTGTTAGTGTGACCTTCTTGGTCTTAGGATCTTTTTGTAAGGCTGTAGGATTCTTTTTTAGATCAATCATTGTTTTGGTGCCATCCCCATGATCAATTTCTGCACTTTGTCCAGGCTTAAGATTTTTTATAACAGATGGTTTTTGTCCTTGCATTTCTGTAATTTCATTAATTTTCATATCAAATCCTTTTAGCCTTAGACTGTTTACGTCTAGTCCTTATTCCTTTGTTTACCCTAGGCAATCTACTTGACGCAGGGTTTGCCCTTTTAGTTCTAGCTATCTTAACGGCTTGGCGTTTTGCGCCTGCACGTTTTACCTTCTTAAGAGTAGTTGCTTTCTTTATACTCTTTGGTGCTGTACATGTTGACATCTTAGCAACAATACGGCCTTTTCGTGGACCACTATTACATCTGTATCTACGAACATTTTTTCCGCCTTTGCGTCCATAAATGCTTGTAGCTCCTTCTATTGTAGTTGTTTCTATCAACTCCTTTAGGTACATCACAGTCTCTTTGGTCTACTTGATTTGTTAAGAGCGGCTACTCTTCTACTTGCCGGATTAACTCTTTTAGTCTTTCGTGCCTTACGTGCCATTTTAGCACCAAGTCTCGCCTTTGTAACTTTTAGTTTCAGACGTTTTTTCATATCAGGTCTAGCAAAGCATTGGGCAATGTTAGCTACAATACGTCCATGGCGTCTGCCGCCTGCACATCTAAACTTCCGTACAACTTTGTTGCCACGTTTAGCCCAAGCCATCTTAGCCTCGTCTAGATTGTCAAGTGGTAAGGTAATCTCTCTTAATAACATATAGTTATTTAGTTGTTTTTTATACGTTTAGTAGTATTACGACTATGGTGGAAAGTAAACCAGCAGTGATTGTGCCAGCTGTGCCTATAAGCACTTTGGTCATTGACTTCTGACCTTCCGTAATATCCTTGTGGATATGTTCTACTTTTTCTTCTATCTTAGTAAGGCGACTTTCTAAGACTTCATAACGTTGAGCGCATAAGTCTACGTGTGCTTCTAAGTTTTTCTTTTCTAGGCTAGTGGCCATCTATTTTCTCCGTGTATCCTGCTCAAGGATGTTTGTTAAGTAAACTCTAAGTTAGCCTTAAAATAGATGCCTTTGTTTTGTTGTATACTTTTATTTATCAAATTTCTTCAAAATAAACGTTCTTATACTTCAAATCATAAGACTGAAAAACGTTATTTTTAAATTCAACAGTCTCTTCTAATCCACTTATTATAGGTACAAGATCAAAGTCTTCTTTAAGCAATGCTACTTTTAAGCTACCTTCGCGTTCTATATTAAACTCTATTGACCAAACTTTTTGTGTTCCCTCAAATGTTGAACCAAAAAACTTTACACTTTCATATTCATTTGTAACACGAATCGACATTGGGTTACTACGCAGTCCAAGTGTTTGAATAGCGGTCATATAATTTTGATGTTGATTATACATAAACCTATCTTCTGTTCTACGAGAATATGTAGGCGTCACATCTACAAGTGTTTTCATAATAAAACGCATAGTTATACTTATAGCCATAAAAAAAGGCCCACTTAAAAAGTGAGCCTTTTGATGTGACGCCTTTATAACATCACGGTTCCTAAAGGTAGCTAGGAATTATGCTAAGTCGCCAGCTGTTAGTGTGATAGCTGCTACAGTTGATGTTACACCTGTTGCTGTATCTACTAATGCTTTGACAGCTGCTGCTACGTCTGAATCAGTGTTTGCTGAAACATATGCGTTTGCTGTTGCTGAGTCAACCATTACTACAAAAATGTTGTCTGCTCTTTCACCAACGTGAACGATTGACATTTGACTCTGGATTGCACGAATTGCTTTTGAGAAGGTACCTTCTGAAAAAGCTGCAACGCCGTCAGTTGACGCTGTATCTGCTGTTGCTACGCCTGTTCCTGTAATCTTAAGGATAAGTGGATCGTATCCGTAAAAACTACCTGCGGTTGTTAAACCATTTACTTTTGCTTGAATTGCCATTTTATTTCTCCTATATTATCTAATGACACAGCTTCGAGCTCCTCGAAGTGCTTATTATTATTTAGCCTTTTTAGGAAAAATTGACGGTTATGCGCCTTTTTTGGCCCTCTGATGGAGTAATTTAAGCATTTGAACGTATCCAGGGCCTGCTGTAACAATGTCATCCAGCATTTTTAGTGCAGGAACAAAGCCTTTTACCATTGTACTAGGTACGCTTTTGCCGTCAAGTGCTAGTTCTAAGAACTTTTTAGTGAGCATCATATTACGTTGACCTACAATCATTCTATAAAGAGCTAGGTCTCTTGCTTCAACACGCTTTTCAATGCGGTCAAATGCCCCTTCATCTAGCTCCTCTAGATTATTAAACACTAGTTGTAGTTCATCCAACTTACCAAGCAATTCTCCAGCTTCTTTGTCTGGTTGTATTGCTTGATCGTTTTCTAATGCTCGTATAAAGTCCATTACTTCTTCTTGCGTAAGATATTTAAAATAGCTATCAAGCCTTCTGAATTTTGGATCTTCTTTTGTAGTCCAAGTTTTTGTTCTGGCTTGCCTGGTCCGCTTAGGGCTTTTAGAATTGTCATTGCTTCAGGACGTTCAACACGGATTGTTTTGCCATCATCAGTGGTAACAGTTCTTACGGGGTTTTTGATATCTGGGTCATCTTCTGAATCTTCAATTCTCATAAGCTGAACCTGCATTGGTTCGCCTTTCATCTTGACAGCAACACTATCGTCGTCTTTATCAAGCTCTGATCCGTGCTTGTCAAACCCTGGATTGTATTCCATATCAAAGTCTGCTTCTAAAATTAATTCATTAATTTTCATTTTACTTTCCTTTTAATTTGGTTGCCATCTCGATCTTGGAACCAGTTTTACTTTTGATTTTTGAGCCACGTAGCCTTCTCCACCTTGCTCATCACCTGTTGATGCTTTTATGTCTGCATCTGCTTGATCTAGTTGTGAAATGACATCGTCTTTAGCAACCATTATTTGTTTTACTAATGCAAATATTGATTTTAGTGCATTTGGATTCTGTTCATTCATTGCCGCTAGTTTTGCCTGTTGTCCTTGGCTTACTTTACTTGTTTTCAGCCAGTCAAAAAATCCTGTTTCTATATTATCTATCTGTTGTGTGCGAGTCATATGATTCATATAGGTGTATATAATTCCTGCAGGGTTACTTAATCCTTGTGTACCTTGTAGGAATGTATCAATTGATTTTGAATTGGCTTGCACTTGTTTGCGTATTTTATCAGTTTCTTTTGTGTTGACTTCGGGTTGATGCGACACATATGTTTGTCCTAGTACAACAACATCTTTGTTGTTAAGTTCGCCCGTCTGTTGTATAGGTTGTCCTGACTTATCTCCAAATTCATCATATCGTGTGTGTACAGTAACACCCACTTTACTTTGTGCAATACGTTTGCCTATGTCGCTGTCAGCATCAACTGTATATGTAACCTTGTTAGGAGTAAATTGTATCTTTCCATCTTTAATCACAAAAGGTTTTCCTGGGTGGTACAACAGATCGCCATACACATATTGGTTGACACTAGGTGGTGTTGCTGTTTTTAACACATTAAAGATTGCACCCATGTCATTACCAAATTTTTCACGCCAGTCTTCACCTTGGCCACTGTTCTTTATAAAATTGCTAAGGTCCTCTGCGCTTTTGCTCTTGTTTCTACCCCAGCCGTTTTTCCCTACCATTACAAACGTACCGTCATTTTCTCTACCCCAATAGATAGTAGGGTTACCGTCCCATTTTATTGCAACGTCTGAACTATCTGTGCCTAGGTTATCTAGTATGTCTGCGGCTTTTAGTGCGCCTTTTGATCCATCAACAAACACAAGGTCTTCAAGATGCTGGTACTCTCTACCAACTTTGGCCGCTTCGGTTAGTGTGTATCTAAATTCTGTAAATCTCATTTTGGAAGTAACTCTTTTATTCTACGTAGTTGCTTGTCACCTAATGATTCTGTTGCTACTTTTGCTTTCTTCCACGGAGTATCATCAAACTCGTTTGCTTCTTGCTTGTCAACTAATTCTTTAGCTCTAGAACTTTTAGCAACCATTGCTTCTACTGAGCCCAGGTCCTTTGCTTCTGCGTTTGCACCTAAAAGTATTTTTGCAATCTTGTCCAAGTCACTTGATATTAGTGAGTCGTCTTTACGATCAAGCAATCCTTTGTAGGCACTCCACTTCATTCCTTCTGGGTAATTATCTGTTACAGTAATTTTCGCTAGGTCCGCAATTAATATTTGCTTGTGTACACCTTTGTACGGTGATCCTTTGGGTATGTCATGTACATGAAACTTTTGTGCTGTTTCGCCTTTATCAACAACCATTATATCAACCTGCTGTCCTGTGTTGCCAACAGTTGTTTTTACGTGTACACTTGTGCCTGTTTTCTTAGTCTCAAAACCTGCTTGTTGAAACATTTTTTCTAATTCAATTCTTGCATCTTTAGGAGTTTTAACATTAAAGTGATTAAACAATGCTCCTGCATCAATAATCATATCCAAGTCGCCGCTTATTTTTCCTGGTGTTGGTGTTGCACCTGAACCTATGGGTAATGCTTTTGCTCCTGTTTTTGCTGTAACAGAATTTATCTGTTTCATCATAGCAGGAATAATTTTGTGATCAAATGGTTCAGTGCCTTGGAATATGTTTCCGCCTTCATTCAGTATCATTGTTTTTTCCTTCAATTATTCTTGCCATACTTCGTTTAAATTTACGAGGGTCACCTGACCTGATACTGTTTAGAAAGCGCCTTTCTAATTCTGCGGCGTTGTCTTGGTCGTAAACACGATGAATCATATTCAGCAAATTAATTGAGCTTTCAATAATATTACTTGCTGTGGTTTCAATCAAAAGGTCATCGTTCTTAGGACGACCCAAGTTGTTAAGTTCTTCAAGTATGCTTCGTGTTTTTTTACGCATCGTTCTAGTTCCTATATGTGTATTTAGTTACAATAACAATAAATAAAAGCATATAATGGAGGGCACATATGCAAGGTATAGAAAAAATGAATTTTCTCGAGCGTTCATTGTTATTTGCAAAATTATCACAAATAGCATATGATAGCTTCGATGAAGCAAAAAAGCAAGCGAAAAAATTAGGATTTACAACAATAGAGTTTTACGACAAAGACGGAGCTCAGGCTTATCGTTTTATGAACAAGACAGACTTGGTAATTGCTTGTAGAGGTACACAACCTACAGAGTTTAACGACATCAAAGCAGATGCAAACGCCCTTCCTGTAGTAGCAGAAACTATTTCAAGAGTACACAAAGGGTTCAAAGTAGAAGTTGACGAACTTTGGCCAATGGTATTGGAAGATATCGATCGCAAAGCCAACAGCAATAAAAAACTTTGGTTTTGTGGGCACAGTTTAGGAGCGGCAATGGCTACCATTATGGCAAGTCGCTGTCACCTATACCCTGAGATTAATCCTGTTGAGGAACTGTACACCTACGGTTCGCCACGTGTTGGTTGGCCGAAGTATTGTAGTAGTTTAGGCATTGTTCACCATAGATGGAAAAACAACAACGACATAGTAACCACTGTGCCGTTAGTGATTATGGGTTATCGTCATCACGGTCAAGAACACTACCTTAATGCTTATGGACTATTGAGAAATCCTACAGGATGGCAACGGGTCAAAGATAAATTACGCGGTATTTGGATGGGTTGGAAACAAGGTAAGATTGATTCCTTCAGCGATCATAATATTGGTGATTACATCAAGCACATCGAGA
>MDTB01008815.1_pt1 | contig 19123 bp, 10 predicted proteins | sample 811161 | NCBI WGS metagenome assembly MDTB01 (sample SAMN05326650, study PRJNA326480) | marine metagenome | isolation source: seawater | place: Mediterranean Sea | collected 2009
ACCCAATCGAATTGAGGTCAAACCAGATAGATCGAAACTGTTAGCATTCAATGTTGCAGCACCAGTTGCCTGGTTAACACGGAAGTACTTACCAACCCTAAAGTTTCCTTGTTCATCAGTAGAAACATAGAATACCCTACCTGGGAAGTCTTCTGTAATCTCCTGTGTTTGAACGGGATCTTGTGTTGGAACTCCAGGCCAATTAGTTGTATATGTTCCACCAGTTCCTACTTGCAAGAAGTCATGTCCAGTTAATCTTGCCTGACTGAAGATGTAACGAATCTTGATATCCTGTTCATCGAATGCTTTAGCAGCTTTCTCTTCAACCAAAATTACTTGTGTAGTACCGTAAGTATCTGTAGATACTCCAGTAACTTTTATAAACTCATTATCAAACTTCATATAACTCCCAACACTATCTTCAAATCTTTGGGATAATGTTGCTCTGAATGAAGTGTCAGAAGCAGTGAAATCTTTCCAAACTTCAGCAGCACTAATAAAACTAGTTGCACCAATTGAAGTAAATTGTGTTCCAATTGGCCATCCTTGTGCTGTAGCAGCACCATCTTGTTCTCTAACAACAGTCATTGAGTTTGCAGTTGGGAAACTAACAACCTTACATAATTCATTTGTTGGTGATAAGCAATACTCACCAGGATTAAATCCACTAATAGTACTAACACTAAATGTAGTATCACTTTGAGTTGCTGGAGTTAGTAGTGTGAAAGATCCTGATTGAACTGGGTACTTAATAAAGGTTGTAGATCCACCAGTATGAGCAGCACCAGCAGTAGTCCATTGTCCCCTATCAATCGAAACATTACCTTTTCCAACAGGTCCAGTTTGACTTACATTGGAAATCACAAAGGTAAATGGATCTGCACCAGTAATATTATCACTATTATATCCACCATTACCAGATCCAGTAACAAACTCAATACTACCATTCTCTTCAAGAGTTGGTGAAGTTCCTAATCCAGAAAGAACAAGTATTCTTCCACTTTGTCCTTCGTTTGCACTTGGATTGTTAATAAGATTAGCAGTTGTACCTGAAGTTTGTGCAGTAATTGTTTCACCAGGAGTAAATCCTGTACCGACTCCAACAGCACCTTCACTAATTACTGAATAATAAATCTGATTTAAAGTAGTTCCTTGAACGGTATGAACATAACCCCAAGCTTCAGAAGTATTACCTCTAATTCTTTCTCCTACTTGGAATCCACTTCCTACTTGAGTATCAACATCAATTGTAAGTTTTAAACCTTCAATAATACCTTCTCTAGCTTGCTCAAGTGGACTGAATCCAGAACTTACAACACCATACTTACCCCATGAACTGTTTCCAACAAGAGATCTAAGTCTACCACCACGAGTAGCAGCATAACTTATATGGTTATAGTATGTGAAACAAGAAACTGTTTCTGCCACACCACCATCTGTAATCCAGAATGCCATTCCTTCATCGTGAATGTTTGTGAATGAGTCAAACACGATAGATTTGTTAGAAGGTGTTGCAGATCCATCAACAAATTGCTTATGAACCCCACCATCTACAACTGCACCAACACCTTTAACGGATTTTGCAGAACAGTTTGATACATATGGAGATTTAACAACTCTACTTTCTGGGTTTAGAGTAACGAATATACCTTTAACGTGTGCGTTATTAGGATCATATTGATTTGCAGTAAATGTTAATGCAGTTGCACCAAGAGTTTGTTGTTTATCAACCTCTATCTGAGTACCACTAATAAATCCACTAACCTTTGTTCCAGTTGAAACACCAGAACCAGTTACAGTTGTTCCAACTAAATCTGGGAATAAATCTGTACCAGTAACTATTGATCCAGAAATACTACAAGTTTTAGTTGCAACTGTACCTGCTGGAGTGAATCCAGTCATACCGTCCATCAAAATATCCTTAAGCATCGTTGCGTTGCTTAACTGGAACATTGTTGAATGTTCGTTAGGTCTAGTCTCAACTGCAGTAATTACTATATCTGTTCCACCATTTTCCCAAGTATCATTAGTATCCCATTCTCCACCAGAAAGATTACGGATCTGAATTTTTTTCTCAGCATAATCTGAATCTAAAATAACAGCACACTTAGTTGCTGTTCCGTTAAAGATTGAAGAACCAAATGAAACTGATGTAGGAGCAGATGCTAATGTTATATCCTGATGTCTAGATGCATTACCTTTACCAACATTAACTGTAATTGTTGTTCCAGTTACTGCAGTAATTGCAATACTCTTACCAAAAACAGGGTCTTTTGCTCTTGGATACTTGTGCTGAGTAGAATGATTATCTTGAGAACAAGTAAATGTTAATGTAGAATTTCCAATTGTAATTGTATTAGAAGTAGTTAAACTATGAGATCCAATCTCTAATACAAGATCTCCTGTTGCAGAATCGTAAGTTGTTCCACTTACAGGTGTAACTGGACTACCAGCATTAGGAGTAACTGCATCAGTAGCAGCAGATATAAAAGTATGTGCGTAATGAACAGCAGGTTTAATCTTAGATGTTCTTAAGTTATCACCAACTATAGAAACAGTTTCTGGAACTATAATTGGAAGTTGTTCAGCATAATTTCCAGCCTTTACATAAATTGATGCTGGACCTTCTGCAACAGAACAAGCATGTCTAACAGAATGAAATGCTCTACTGATGTTTGAACCATCATTCTCATCACTTCCTTCTTCTGTTACATAATAAACTGGATGTGTTACACTATTATTTTCCCATCCAGGAACACCATTTGAACTGACTGTTAATGTTTGACCATTAGTTCCTACAGGTAATCTTGCAGCACCTGTTGTATAATAAACAAGGTCACCTTGGGTGGTCATCACATTGTTTGCTGCACCCTCAGCCAACATACTCCAATAAGTACTGTTTGTATCTGTTGAAGGATCTTGATTTAAACTACCAGCAGTAGCAACACCAACATAACTATTACTTAATCTTTTTACCGCATCACCAATTTTATATTGTGTACTAGCGTCCCAATTTCCTTTCCAATTAAAACCTTTAGTAACTAAACTCCAATTAGAAGTATTTGTTGCAGGTGTAGCACCAATACTAGTACTAATAGCAACATATGAATATCCACCATCTAGAACAACATCACCTTGCTTATAATCTGTTGACGCACTCCAATCACCAACTACATTAAATCCCGTAGTTATAATATCCCAATCATTCGTTAGATTATATGAAGGTGGTTTATTAACATTAACACTCTTTGAAACGTATGTGTAACCACCATAAGTTACAACATCTCCATCTTGATACTGTGTTGCTGCATCCCAAGTATCCTCATAATTAAATGATTGTAAATATTCTACTACATTACCAGTAGTATCATTCTCAGTAAATGCTGCAGATGAAGTATGACCTTGTATTACACGATATAATGTATTACCATATTTGTATACATCATTTATCTTATACCATTGTGTTCCAGTCCAATTACCTTTTTGAGCAAGACCCTCAGTATGTAAAGTCCAATTATCAGTTATATCTAGAGAATAAAAAGAAGTTTCAGAACCAGCAGATGTGTGATTCTTTTTACAAACATAAGTATTAGCACCATATTTTATGATGTCATCAATGACATAGGCAGTCGTAGTTTGCCAATCGCCACGCCAATTAAATTTTAATCTGCCAAGTCTAAATTCAGCCATTGTTTTTTTTAAATCCTATTTTGGTCCTGCGGTATAATCATGATCACCAAAAGATACAGTTAAATATCCATCATCATCAATATAATAGGATGTTCTCCTAAAATCAAACCTGAACTGTTGGTATTTATCGAACTCATTGTTCCTATAAGTTTTTTCTTCTGTGGTTTCATCCACATAATCCAATCCTTCTAAGAACTCTGGATAGGGTGTCCCATCAAGTCTATGAGATACATCTGTTACAGTTTCATCAGTGGTTTTTACTTTAGTATATCTAAGCATACCATCATCATCTCTTCTCAATGCATGAACAGTAAAAGTATCCTGTTGACCAATTTGAAGACTACCACCAGCACCACCTGTGCCAGATAGCATACTTCCACTTAGGAACATTGTCATGCAAATACCCTCCAATAAGTATTATTCCAAACTAACTTAACAGTAGCACCATCGACATCACATGCTAAAGGAGAATCAATCACGCCTGAATAGTTTTTAAACTGCTCATTATTTTGGGTTGCAACCATAAGATTATTTATGCCCCAACTTACTTCGGTATCATGCAACTCAACAAAATCTCCAGGGTTTTTATTAGCAGGAAGAGTAACAGTAAATCCTGCACCTACAGTATTTGCAATATATCCAATGTTAGATTGCAATACAGTCTCTGTAGATATAACAGTTAATGGAGGAATTGTAGCATCTGCCCTAACAGAAAGGTTATTGAAGTCAATAACTACAGTACTACCATATCCAGTAACAGTTAAACCAGTACCAACAAAATTAATATCAGTATATCCAGCACCAATTTTTGTACCAATAATACCTGATACTGGGTTGACCGATGTTGATCCAATACCAACACCAGTAACAAATAATCTACCGTTTTTAAATAGATCTCCAGTGAAATCTAAATCTCCATCAATAGATACATTATTTTTAAAAGTTGATACACCAATAAAAGTAGAGAATCCACTAATATTAATATTTCTACCAGTTACTTCATCATATACTAAGTCACCAGCAACATTTAGATCACCACTAACTCTAACATCACCTGCAACATCCAATTTGTATTGAGGATCTATAGTTCCAATACCAACATTTGGAGTTGTAGTACTAGTAATAGCAATCTTACCAGTAGTGTCATCAACTACTAGATAATGACCAAATTGTGATAACTCTCTATTAAATGCCATTATATGATTACTTTATTAGATATTTATTCATGGCTAAATTAGTTCAGTTTCAGGAGAAAGTACGAATCTATCATCTCCTATACAAGTCAAAGTAACACGTCCTGCTTGTTTCAATTCTCTAGCATTATAATTTGTCATACTACCAGAAACATATAATGCATTAGCAGCACTTCTACTAATACTAGTTACATTACCAGAATCTATTGCATCATTAATAATCGTAACCTCCTGTCCAATTTCAAAAGTATTATTTGGAATACTTACAGTACCAGAACTAACAATTAAAATCTTTCCAATATCACTAGCCGTTAAAGTGTAGTTTGTAACAGTAACATGAATAGAACCAACCATTGAAGTATGATTGCCACACTGATATACAAAGTTAGTTCCCACCTGAGTTGGTTTCCATCCAACTGTTCCAGATGTTGCACCCTGAGTTCCTGTTACTGGTGGTGTAACTACACCAGAACCTTGATTGCCAGTTCTAACATAAAATGGATGAGAACTACCACTTTGTATATTAAAATTAACAGTATCACCTAAACTCAAAGTAACAGTAGGATCATTACCCGAAACAATTCCATTTCTATCTGTTCCATTAAGAGTATAATCACTGGTATTAGAAGCAGTAACTGTTATATTGTATATTTGACCAATAGAATTTGAAGAATTATGCTCTATATCTTCAATAATAATCCTTCCACCCATGTTAGGGTGTGCTGTACATTGATAGTAAAGAACACTAGGTGCGTCTTGGGGAACCTCAAATATAATGTCTGTTGGTGCTGCACCATCATTATTAGTTACACCAGTATTATACTGCGTACCTGCATTACCATTAACAGTACTTTGAATTCTAAAAGGATGACCTGAAGATCTATTATGAAAAATATATTTCTGCCCTCGAACAAGATTTATATCTGGGTCATTTACTGTGCCAGTTAATCCAGGACCAGTAAATGTATAATGGTTTGATGCATCATTACCTAATATCCATCCACCCAAAGCACCAACAAACTTACTAGCAGTACAGGTTGCACCTATTGATACATCAGTACTAATTGCAACATTTACGGCATTTAAATTTAAATTATTAGGACTTTCAATTGTTGGAACACCAGAAGCTCCAATCAAATTAATTTCCTTTACACCAAAACCTTTATCTGCCATTGTATTTTTTTATGTATTTATTATTTGTATTCAAAAAGAATATTATCATCAGACAAAAATAGGTGACGAACGTCACCTATTCCACAGTCAATGTTGTTATAAAATAAAAAAGTTAAGAAATTACGTTTGGAAATCAAATTGACAACAATCATCAATACATTTTTTGAGTTCCTTCTGTAGATTCAGCTTCTCCTCCAGAATACTGGTCTGATCTATCTACATTAGTACTTGGGAATGATCTATTAGAACCACTTACTTGCCCAAAGATAATTCTCACAACACCATTTCCACCTCTTCCAGCAGGGTGTCCACCATTTGCACCACCAGCACCTCCACCAGGGAATCCTCCATCAGGAGTACTATAAGTTCCCTGACCGTGTGAGTTGGATTGGGTATTTCTATTGTAACCATTACCTAAGTCAGTACCACTAGCATATGTAGAATTACTAGAGTTAACACTATACCCTCTTAGTCCAGTATTATATGCAGTTGATCCACCTTTTCCGCAGAAATCAGTTTCACTGTTAGGGCTACCATTACTATTATTACCAGCAGCACCATTAGAACCTTCTCCATAGATACCTGTTCCTCCACCACCAGCAGAATAGTAGTTAGTAGATCCATTAGCAGAGGTTCCACCACCTCCACCACCATTAGTACCAGATGAAGAGGGAGATCCCCAATATGGGTTGTTACCAGCGTATCCACTACTACTTTGTCCACCTCCATTATATCCACCAGCTCCACCACCTGACATCCTACAACCACCATAGTGAATACCACATCCACCATGTCCACCACCATCACTATTGGTGTTAGGGAAACTGTTGGAATTATCGTAACGTCCATTACCAGATGAACCTTCAGCACCAGAACCACCATTCGCTCTTGCGTATGTAGTTCCACCATACTGTATGAAACTATCTTGCCCATTCGGTGGGTTAGTTTCACCCCAATATGTGGAGAATGCACCAGCACCAACAGTAACAGTAACAACTTGACCTGGTGTTACAGTAAGATTATTCTTATAAGCTAATCCACCTCCACCAGCACCAGCACCATCATGGTTGGTTTCACCAGAACCACCACCACCAACACAAATAGCAGAAATAGAATCTACTCCTGAAGGAACAGTCCAGCTATATGTTGATTGGGTATTCCAAGCATCAGAATGGAATATTGTACCACCAAGAGCTGGTGCTAATGAAGTATCATTAATTGTTATATTAGCACTTGTTGATACCTTATTTGTTCTAGCAGAAGTAGGATATATGCTTGCAGTAAATGTCTCCGCACCTTCAGTTGCTACATCATTAGAAGGTGTAACTGTAAATGATGCTGTATTATTAGTTACTGTAAATGAACCGTTACTTGTTGCAAAATCTCCAGCAGAAGAAAGATCCCAATACATTGTAGTTCCGTCTGTTATTCTCTCAGTAGTAACAGTAAATGTTAAAGTAGAACCTTCATCAACATTGTTAGCAGAAGCAGAAATAGCAAATGTAGGATACTGGGAAACTTGTGTTATTGTTGTGCATAAATTATTCGAGTCATATGCAAGTGACCATCCTTTTATAGTATCTCCTATATGCTCATTATATCCAGTAATTAATCCAACATTATTATACATAATACCTTCATACTTATTCTCACCTAACGTAACTTTAGTTACATTATTTTGAGCGTTAGTTGTTATACCAGAAGATCTGTCGTATGCAGATGTTGTTATTATGGTTCCACTACCACCACCGCCACCTTTACCACGATTGTGACTAAGTCCTACATAACGTCCCATGTTTCTTTATTCAGATAGTACCAGTTCTCTATATATTTATCAGTTTTAAATTTATTAAACATCAGGATGGTTATTTGGGAATGATCTACCACCATACCATATAATTCTCACTGCACCCTGTCCACCAGATCCACCGTTTGAACCATATCTTCCAGCACCTCCACCTCCACCAAAATCACCAGCATTTCCACCAGTATTACCAGATCCACTACTACCAGCATTACCACCATATCTTCCTTGACCACCACTAGTATTTCCATCATATGTACCAGAACCATTATAAGATCCATCAGTTACTCCCCATGAACCATCCTGTACAAGACCTACACCACCGCCTCCACCACCAGTACCATATCCACCACCTCCACCAGAGTAGTGACCATTTCCATTTAAATGTTCTCTTCTATTACCATTACCAGTAGCACCACCAGCAGATCCACCATTACTTTGATTAACTCCTTGTCCAGAATAAGTATAATCACTTCCACCCAATCCACCAGCATCACCAACTACAACATCTCCAGCGTTAGAAGTACTACTACCACTCCAAGTTCCAGCACTAGCATGGCATAAAGCAGTGCCACTTCTTTCTACTTTACTAGGTCCACCATCTCCACCTGGATTTGTAGGGTGTTGGGAACCACCCCCACCAGATCCACCATTACCAACAGTAACAGTCAATGTTTCACCAGCTGTCACAGTAACATCATTGGCATAAGCACCACCACCTCCAGCACCACCAATTGCAGAATATCCACCGCCACCGCCTCCACCGCCTCCAGCTCCTCCACCTATACAAAGAATAGAGATTTTATTTGTGAATGCAGGAACAGTAAAACTATATGTTCCAACAGTAGTAAAGTTCTGTTGTCCTGGTGGACCTTGATAAGAAGTATCAGTAATTGCTACTTCAGTACTTGTAGCAACTAAATTAGTCCTAGCAGAGTCTGTATAAAGTTTAGCCTGAAATTCTTCTACACCTTCTGAGGTATAATCCTCAATTGTTACGGGTGTAGTAAATGATGCTGTACCATGCCAATTAGTTTCAGGTGCAGTTAAAACATTTGTTATTTGACCTGTAATAGAACCACTAAAATCACCAGCAGTAGCAACACCCACTAAACTCCAATATAAAGGTATTCCATCATCTACACCAACAGTTGCTACACTAAAGGTTACAGACTCTGCTCCTTCAGTTATTGTTGTTGCATTTGTTGCATTAAATGAATATGCTGCTGGTGGTCTTGGATCTCTTTCAAAAATAGAAGTAACTAATCCAACAGAATCATAGTTTATAGACCATCCAGTTTCAATATTACCTATAGTTTGATTAAATGAAGTAATCCTATCATTACTATCATATGCAATATAAGTATAAGTTCTTTCACCAAGAGTTATCTCTGTTACATTATTATTACTATCTGTTGTTATTCCAGTTGCATTTCTAGTCCACTCTTGAGTTGATAATATATCTCCACTTCCACCACCACCGTTACTGAATATACTTCCAGAATAATCTCTTTTATTCGCTAATCCTATAAATCTACCCATTAGATACAGAAACCCCCTCAAGACTTACACCAACCATAGATGCTTTCCCATTATTACAGAAAGGATTATATAATATTCTTCTTGGAGAACTCTTCAAACTATATGTATCACTCCAATAATTTGAAGTAGTACTATCTTGATAAGGGTCATAAAATTCTGAAGAATCAACTTCTACAGAACCATGAGTCAATAACCAATTTCTAGCATCTACTCTAGTTGCATTTGGTTGCGACTCCATATACAATGCCATCACACCAGCAACTTGTGGAGATGCCATACTAGTCCCACTTATAGCAAAATTATAAAAATTAGGATTTCTTGGATCAGCATAACCACCATCATATGGACTCCAAATATGCGAACCTCCAGCCCATACATCAATATTTGGTCCCCTACAACTAAAACTAGAAGTTCTTTCTTGTGATCCTGACTGCCTTGCAGAGTCTATGGAACCAACAACTATAGCAGCATCAGGTTGACCCTGTTTAGTTACAGAAGGTGTTCCTGATCTATTATAATGACTATCATAAGTATTTTGAGCATAATAAAAAGTACCAGTTAAGAATTCATTTTCATAATCCTCACCTTGCATATAATCTTGCTTATCGTCAGAATTACCTGCAGCGAAAACCCATACAATATCTTGACAATCAGGATCATTGAAAGCTTCATTTGCTTCTTCCTGACCAGCTATTTGCGTAGAAGTAAATTGTTTATAACCCTCATTTAACATTGACATGTAATTTATAGCTGGTGCAACATTATTACTTACCTGTGTATTATCAACTACGATACCTCTATATGTTGCAGTATAAGATTGTTGGGATGCAATGAATTGTCTAAATCCCCAACTACCATTAACTACAGTAGGATTTCTTCTTCCAGTTTCTGGATTAATTGGTTTATTTTTATGCCAAATTCTAATATAATCAAAACCATCGCACGGATTTGACCACCCACAATCACCTCTATCAATACAAGCGATAGACCATATGTTTGATTCAAACGCATGACCAAATTGATTACCAGCAACAGTTCCAGCAACGTGACTACCATGCCAACTAATATTATATGGATAAGAAGTATATCCTTTATCGTGTAATAATGCAGATTGAACTTTATAATTACCCAATGCTCCTGATCCAGCAGCAGCTAATCCATAGGAAGACCAATTAATACCATATTCAGATGCACCATGAATCAATATATCTCTAACTCTAGTTTCACTTTCACAAGCAAGATTATTTTGAACTTGAGTTATTTTTCCTAATAAAAAATCTGGATGATCCCAACGACAACCAGTATCCATTATAACAACATCAACATTCTTTCCAGTTAAAGTATATTGAGTATCTGACGATACTATAGTATTAGCATTAAAATTATTTGTTCTTGACGAATGGCGATGAATACCCCACTGAGTGAAATCTAAAGTTGTTCCTGGATTACCACCACCATAAGATGACAACCTTCTATTATTAGCATTATACTTAAATCTATTAGTCATAAGATGACTATCAAATTCCTGATCATAAACCCTTTGTTTTAACGGTACTTCATTAAACAAAGTGGATCTTTCTACCCAATCTATTTTAGGATGATTTTTTAAAACATCAGCTTCAAGTGGAGATATTTCATAAACACTCCTTTTAGTAGAACACTGCATCTCGGAAGTACAGTCTATTCTTCTATTTGGTATATTGTCTATTTCATTTTCATTAATAATATAATCGTGTATCTCTACCCAATCAGAAGGATCCTTTACACAAACAGTATATGGTTGAACATCATTGTCACCTGTAGTAACAATAACTCTACCAGTATTAGCATCGATAGATGTAGAAATCATGATAGTTCATTTCGCAACCATTTATATTCAATAGTATTACCATTATACCCAGATCCATCTGGGGTTGCTTGTAGTATCATATTACCACCACTAATTGTTACGCCAACATTAACAATTAAATCACCATCAAACACAACTCCATACTCCTGAGAATATGCTGTAGATCCATCATTCATTAAAATAACTTTCTGTGACTGCCTACTAGTAGTACCAGAATCATAAAAATATAATAAGTATTCAGCAGTAACATTAGATACTGCGATACTGTCTATATTTTCAGCAGTTCCAGCTCCAGCAGTCCATGACCCAGATCCAGTTGTTCCACCAGAACCACCACCAGATCCAGGAGGACCTGCAGGACCTGGAGCACCGTTATTACCAGCAGGACCAGGAGGACCAGGAGGTCCGTCTACACCAGTAGGACCAGTAGGACCACCAGCAGGACCAGGAGGACCAGGAGGTCCGTCTCCACCAATAATTTGTCTAGGATCAGAAGCATATACTATAAGAACACCAGGGAAAGTAGCAGGTGATAATGGACTTGTTCCTGAATTATCTAACCATCTTGCAGTAAATCCTGCAGCAGTCTTACTAAGAATACTAACCGTATGTGTATCATACTGCTCTCTTTCTGAAAGTACATAATAAACACTATCTGATAAAGTACTATCAAAATAGAAGTTTTGATCACCACTAGAATTATCATAAGCACTGTAAGTCATTCCGACTCCAACACCAGAACTAGCATTTCTTATATGAGCATAAGCTACTGGAATAATCTTATTACTAGAAGGTGCAGCACCTTGAGGACCTGTAGGACCTATAGCACCTTGAGGACCTGGAGCACCCTCTGGACCTGTAGGACCTGTAGGACCTGGAGGACCACCAGCAGGACCAGTAGGACCAGTAGGACCAGTAGGACCATCAACACCAGCAGGACCATCTTGACCTGGAGTACCTGGAGAACCAGAAGGACCAATTGGACCAGCAGCACCAGCAGGACCTGGAGCACCAGAAGGACCAGTTGGACCTACAGTACCTGAAATATTTGTTATACCTGCACCATCACCAAATAAAGTAGAAGCAGTTACAGAAGAACCTACAGATACATTATGGGCAACATCTAAATCATAAAAGTATGAAGTTCCTGATGTGCTAATACCTGGAATAGTAGCAGCATTAATAGTGGTTATACCAACTTTCCAAGTTGTTCCATCCCACTTCCATGTTATATCATTTGCGGTGTGAGTATCATTTACGTTAGGACTGTTTGGAAAATTAATAGCCATTTATTTACCTCTATAACTGTGCTTGAACATCAGAGTGTTTTGTATCTGGTGCTGGTTGATCTGGTTCAACAATTAAGTTGCCCTCACTATCAGTCATCTCTAATGACTTAACAGTATCATCTTGTCTTTCACCAACAACCATCCAAGAAATAGTATCAGTACAAGTATTATCTTGTGCAACTATAGTAATCTCATTACCAGTTACAGAACCTTTGACTGCCGTCCATCCAGTTTCGTTTGTAGTAAAACATTGAACATCTCTATTTAATAAAACAAATGTTCCTTCGGTCATACCAGCCTTGGTATCAATATTAACTGTAGCAGTACCACCTACCAAATCAACCTTACCACGATAGATAAGATCCATCTGTGGTCCTTCAATGAAAGAATGAACCAAATACTTGGTAGTAGATAACCCAGTTACTGGATGAGGAATCTTAAATGATCCACCACTCTTACTTAAAGTTCCAAATACTTGAACACCACCAGAATTAGTCTCCAATTTCTTGGATCCTGTATTTCCATAATACAATTCTGTAGAACCGCCCCACCAACAAGCAACTCCACTAAATGCATTTAAGTAAGGTCTTATGAATATATTTCCCCAAGTTCCAGAAGTATTCTGTCCAGTAATCCAAAGGTTTGTATTATTATTAGTATTTTGAATATAAGTTGCGTATGCAGCAGGTCTATGATGTATCTCTAATCCACTTGTTCCTACCTTTAATGTATTATCAGAACCAGCAGTAGTACAATCTCCAATCTCAATATTCTTATTATTAGCATCAAGATTACCACCAAGTTGTGGAGTTGTATCTCCTACAATATGAGTAACTACACCTGCAATAGAATTATATGGATAATTTATTGCATCAGCAAGATTAAAAGCAGGTGTCGCATCCGTACTTCCTAAAACTAGATTTAGACCACCAAGACTAATACTTGAATTAGCTAATGCAGTATTAGTAACATTAGTTAGATTTGAACCATCACCATAGAAGTTTGCTGCAGTTACAGAACTAGAAGCAGATACATTAACACCGTCAAAAGTTCCAGAGAAAGTAGTTGCACTTACAGTATCAAGGAAAGATATATTACCTTCAGCTTTTGTAGTTCCGTCATTATAAATCTTAAATTCTGCAGCATTACCAAAAGCAAGTGTTGTTGCAAGAGGAAAATCCATTCTATTAAGGGATGTATTCCACTTAACATGATTAGTAGTTCCAATAAGAGTTACGTCATTTCTAAATGTAGAAATACCAGTTACATCAGTATTACCATTAGCAGTTGTATTATTAAGAGTAATTGGTCCTGTATTTGCACTTACTGCTCCTTGGAATGTTGCAGCAGCAGATACAATAACATCATCAAGAATTGATTGCTTATCTACTTCAAGAGTTCCAGCACAAAATACATTAGTAAATCCACTAAATCCTGTAGTACTAATACCTTGTGGAGGTGCAGAATATATGTTAGTTAAGTATTGCCCATCACCATGAAACTCTAAAGCAGTTGCAACACCAGCAATACTTACATTATCAAGGTTAGTATGTCCATCTATATCAACATCACCATTGATATCAAGAGTAGTGAAAGTTGATATACCAATTTGAGAATTAACCGTTCCTGTAATATTACCAACAACATTACCTGTGATATTACCTATATTATCACCATAAAAAGTAGTTGCAGTTACAATACCAGTTGAATATAAATTTGCTATATCACTTGTACCAGTTATTGTTAAATCTCCATTAGCAGATATATCACCAGTTCCAGAAATATGAAAATTATTAAGATCCAAATTACCACCCAACTGTGGTGTTGAATCATTTAATAAATCACTAGATCCAACAGATCCATCAGCCCCTCCACCACCAGGAGAAGCATCAACCCACTGACCACTATCAATATCCTCATAATATATTTTTAATTTTCCTTCGTCAGATTTCCACCATAAAGAACCATCACTAGGATCACTTGGTGCAGTATCATCAGTAACTACAATACCACTTAATTTAGATCCATCACCATAGAAGGTTGCTGCAGTTATAGATGCACCAGCAGATACATTATTACTAGCGGTTGAATCATAACCATTCCAATTACCACCTTGAACACTACCAACTAAATTACCAACAAAAGTACTAGCAGTACATAAACCAGAAACTTGTATTCCAGCAGCAGTTACTCCACCTAATGCTACATTAGGAGATCCAATTATACCTAATGCATTAGTAGCAGTATCTGCATTACCATAACAAGCACCAGTAATATTACCTTCAAAACCATTAACAGAAGTTACAACTCCAGCAGAAACATTAATACCACCACTATTAACCCTAACACCAGTTCTTGCAGTAACAAGACCAACTGAATCTATGTTAGTTACATCTTCATAAGTTAAAGTTTGTGCAACTGAAACATTATTAGCAATTATATTATCTACAGTTATACTTGGAGATCCAATTAATCCTTGTGCATTTACTGCAACCGTAGCAATACCAGCAGCATTTGCATAATCTCCAATACTAATAGTTGCAGTTCCACCACTATATGTTGCTGTTACACCATTACCAACAAAATTAACAGTACCAGCAGTTCCTACAGTAGTTGCTTCATCTTGAAATTCAATTCCAGAAATTATTCCACTTAAAGATGATCCATCACCAAAATACTTAGTAGCAGTTGCAACACCTACAACAACATTTGGTGATCCAGTTAATCCTTCAGAAAGTGTTGATATTCCAGATACTTGTGCATAAGTAGAAGTTGTGTTGATTCCAGTTAAATTTGAACCATCACCATAAAAGTAAGTAGATGTTACAACACCCACCGATAAAATATTATTGAATAAAGATGTTCCTGTTGTACTAACACCTAAAGTACTTCCACCAGCCTGTCCATTCGTAAGAGAATCTGTATTATAAGAAATAAGTTCAACTATATCTCCAGCAAAGCATCCAGTATTTAAAGTAAATATATTACCACCAGGAGCACTATATTCAGTATCAACTAATTTAACACCATTTACATAAACGTCAGCAAAGAATGGATTATATTGAATTCCAGTAAATTGCGTTTGACCATTTGTAGCAACATGTACTTCTGAATTTCTAACTCCACCGAAACTTGCCCAAGTAACACCATCTTCAGTGCATTTTAAATATTGACCAGGACTACCAAGAGTATCACCAGCACCAATCCTACCAAGAAATGTACTAATACCAGTTACAATTAGATTCCTAGTGTCAATATCATCAGCTGAAATTGATGATCCAGCACCAGTAACTGTAATACTAGGAGCGTCGATTCCTTGAGCAACAGTTAGAATACCAGAAATATTGGCGTGTCCAGTGACACCCAATACCATTTTATCATCAGTAAATGATGCTATACCGATATGTTGATGTGATACTCTACCGCTTCTGAACCTTGTCATTACTTGATATTAATTAAGGGTTTCTAATATACTTCCAATAAATTTTACATGATTAGGATTACTTGCAGACAATTCTAAAGAATCTCCAGACTCAAGAACCAATTTACCTTGAGTTAAATTCATAGTATCATGACCTTGAATAGCCATACTCTTTACAACTTCTGTTTTTGTAGCACCCCTCACATGATCTAATGATACAGTATGAGTAATAGAATCTACATTCGTTGTTTGTGATAATAAAACAACACCACTATATCCAACGGGAGCAGTATAAATTCCCACTGGTGTAGATGGTGCTACAAATGTTACTGTTTTAAATACGTTTAATGGTAAAGCCATTTTATTGATCTCCTCCTAGTGCTAGAATTAATGGCGTGACATTAGCGAATAAACTCTTGGAATAAAAATTACCAGTAATAGTTCCGCTAATTTGATCTATCTGGACACCCTCACCAATTCTAAAGTTTCCACCTTGGTCAGTGCTGGTATAAACAACTAATCCACCGTTACGGTTGTCAACCTCATTTTCCTGTATGGTGACACCTCCACGAGAAGGAAGAGAAGCAATTGGGTCAACTCCACTACCAATATATTGGAATGAATGACTTGATGCTAATACTCTACTTTGTCTAAAGAAAGGAACCGAAACACCAAGACCAACAGGTCGTGGAAGATTCTCATTGGTAGTTATTGTACAAATACCAGAAGATATTGGAGTTGAATTCTTAATAGAATAATAAGTTGGAATTAATTCTACAGTAGCCGTTGCTGTATTTATCCCAACATCAGGAGTAGAAATTGTAATACTAGGAAGAGTTGTATATCCTCTACCAGTTGAAACAAAATCAATCTCATCTACTTGACCATTAAAAACAGATGCAGTTGCAGTAGCAGTAACACCCCAATCATTAGAAGTACTAGGATCTGATATTGTAACTGTTGGTGTATCATTATATCCACTACCACTATTGGTTATTTTTACATTACCAATACTATAATATAAATCATCAAAATAAACTACCTTACCATCAAATGGTCTGATAAGATTAATTGCTGCTTTACCACCACCAATATATGTGTGTGCAAATCTATTAGGTCCAACATATGCAGTAAATGATTTACTATCAACAATAGAAGCAACACTAAACACACTTCCATACTTATCAGGGAATGTGTCGTGAGTTGCTATACCAACATTGACTGTAAATGTATCAGCATCAGCACTTGTCTCTACACCTATTATTTGATTATATACAGGATCAGTTGTTCTTGGATATGGATGATCAGTAGCGTAATCATCCTTAGAACATTTAAACACTATTGATCCAGCATCAATACTTACACTACTACTTGCTTTCTTTAATCCATCTGCAGTAGAAGATTTAAACCAATGCTCTGCAGTATCCTCAGATACTCCAACATTGACATCGAACTTATGGTTTGGTGTATCTACATTAGAAACTACCAACCACTTATTATAAGATGGATCTGTTACTCTTGGATATGAATGATCTGTAGCGTGATTATCTTTAGCACAAGTAAAGGTTAATGAATTTGCTTCTATCTTAATTCGATCACCATTACTTAATCCGTGACCAGTGCTATGTAAAGTCAAAACACCAGTAGATGGAATATATGTAGCTGTTGAAATTGTAGCAGAAGTAGCAGCAGTTAATCCATGATTAGTTGCTGTTAAAGTCATCACTCCAGTTTGTGGATCATAAGCAACATCACTAGGAGTAATTTCATTACCACCAGTTACATTAATAGCACTAGTAGCAGCAGATACAAATTGGTGTGTATAATTTCCATAATCACAAGTGTAACCAAGTCTACCTAAACTAACACCCATACCAACAGAAAATCCGTGATCTGTATAGGTTGTTATTGTGACAATACCAGTTACATTATCATAAGGTGCATCTGAAACACTAGAAGTAGGAGCATCTAAAAGAACTTCAAACTTATCAAGATTTGCAGGATGATCTGTAGTTGTAATAATACCAGTATATTGAACTGGACCTACACCATCAGCAATCAATCCATAATTACCAAAGGAAGAATTTGAGTTTGTTACATCACATTGTCCACCAGAATGACAAGAAACTGCTTCAGCAAGATTCATTGTAAATAATGAAACTATCTGAGCATATCCTTCATTACTAACAGAAACTCCTATACCATTTACATTGTACTGGGTATAAGAGTCTGTAACCATACTCTTGAATGGTCCAATAGATTTACTACCATCAACATTCAAACCAATACTATTAGCAACTCTATTAGTACAGAATCTTATATAAGGTGATTGATTAACATATTGAATCTTATCTGGATCAAATGCAACTACTGAAACTCCAGGATCTACTGTTCCTGAAAATGTAAGTTCAGCCAACATATTTCCAGGAGAAACATGGAATATATCCTTATCTACATTCTGAGGTGATATTGTAACTTCTCTTAAACTATCTCCAACAATACTTACCTGTTCTGGAACCTTTATTGGATTATCTTCTACGTAAGTTCCAGCAGTAACATTAATAACATATCCTTCTGAGGCAACTCCGACTGCTCCTTTAATTGTGAGTTTTGCGTCTGAGGGGGTTGCTCCTGAGTTTTCGTCGTCTCCGTCTTTATTAACATATAAAACACCCGATATTGCAGCACCACCGATTTTTACAACATCCGTTCCAATACCAGGACGTGATCTTAGAGTATAAAGATCAGCATCATAAGTATTAAGAGCTAATTCACCTAATTGTAAATCCGATACTGCAGGAGCCTTTCCAGGAACAGCAGATCGTTTAATTCTAAACGGAGTCGCCATTTATAATGATTTCGGTATGTACCTTAAAACAAGCAGTATATACTGCTGAGTTATTTATTCAAGTTAAATTATTCCTTCTTGGACGATATGCAAATAAATCTATTGGTGGATCGGGTCTCATCCATTTTCTAATCTCATCGTATCTTTCTAAAGAGAAAAAACTCTGATTAAAAAACCACTCTTCCCAATCTTCATGTCCCTTATCTTGATTACAAGAATGGCAACAGCAGACAACATTCTTAGTAAAGTCTGGTCCACCTTTTGCTCTAGGAACTATGTGATCTATTGTAAGATGATCTTCACTACCACAATAG
>MDTB01163007.1_pt1 | contig 19122 bp, 19 predicted proteins | sample 811161 | NCBI WGS metagenome assembly MDTB01 (sample SAMN05326650, study PRJNA326480) | marine metagenome | isolation source: seawater | place: Mediterranean Sea | collected 2009
ATATACAAGCCTACCTTTTCGATTGGCTTTTTTTCTTGCCAACAGTCCACCCCAGCTTGAGTGCTTACTTTGACCGTTTCAGTCTTTTGTGCCTCGTGGAAACGTTCGATATTCTCCTTTGCGTTTTGTATGGCTTTCTTTAATGCTAGAGGTACTGCTGACGCGGCCAATTTAAGCTCTTCTTCACTTACTCTAAAGTCTGAGAGTTGTATTCCGTCAAATTCAGCGGTATACTTTTTAAGCGCTTGATCTCCATCCGCTTTTACCGCATCAAAAACAGTTGCAACCAAAGGTTCTAAAGAGTCGTAACTGGCTGTGGGCCTTTCAGTCAGAGAATCCCATTCTGATTGGGATGGATTTAAATAGTGTTGCATCATAAGACCATTTTTTCTATAGGACATACCAGTATATCTTCTGCTCCAGCAGCTTTAAGTTGATCAATAACCTCCCAAAAATCTCCAGCGTTGATGACTGAATGTAAAGAACTCCAGCCTTCTTGTGCCAAAGGCAAGACTGTAGGACTTTTTAAGACGGGTAAAATAGAACTGATAGCGTCGATTTTATCATTAGGAGCGTTGAGTAAAATGTATTTTGATTGTTTGGCGCGTAAAACAGATTGGATACGGAAACGAAGTTTATCAATAGTTGCAGCAGCAGCGTCTGAAACTGAAGGTGCTTGAACCAGTACGGCCTCTGAACGTGAAATTTCAACAACTTCTTTTAAATTGTTTTTAAAAAGGGTACTCCCACTAGAAACTATGTCGCAAATAGCGTCCGCCAATCCAATATTGGGTGCGATTTCAACTGATCCGTTAATGATGTGAAGATCTGCTTTGATTTGATTTGCCTCTAAAAAGCAATTTACTGTATTCGGGTAAGAGGTCGCGATTCGCTTACCCTCCAAATCTTGTACTCCCTGAAAAGCAATATTTTTAGGGACTGCTATTGAAACCCTGCATTTAGAAAAACCCAATTGCTCTATAACCTTAAGGTCTTCCCCTTTTTCAACGAGTAAATTCTCCCCTAAAATGGCTAAATCTACAACCCCATCTCTCATGTATTGGGGGATGTCGCCATTGCGAAGGTAGAATACCTCCATAGGGAAGTTTCTAGCAGCAGCCTTGAGCTGGTCTTTACCGTTGTCGATAGAAATTCCACAGCTTTTGAGTAAGTTCAATGAATCTTCATTGAGTCGCCCTGATTTTTGAATTGCAATACGTACCATATTTTTTTAATAAAAAAACCCGTCTGATTACTCAAACGGGCTTGTAATAGATACATAGAAATCTTACTACATCTCGTTTGATCGAGTCGTATTATGATGTCCATGTAGTGTTGTTGTTTTCATTTGAGTTGCAAATATATTCAAAAAAATTAAATAGCAATTATTTATTGATTTCCTAGAATAATGGGCAAGCCGTTTTTACCGCTTCCGATGACAATTACTTTGGCATTAGGAGATTCTGAAAGCTTGATTGTTGCTTCTATTCCTTTTTCCTGAAGAATTTTATCGGTTAATGACGCACTTAAAATACGGTTCGCAGTGGCTTTACCTTCGGCGTCTATACGCTGACGTTCTGCCTCTTGTTTTGCTTTTTCAAGTCGGAACTCGTATTCCAAGGACTCCTGCTCCTGACCCAATTTACGCTCAATAGCTTCTTTAATAGCTAAAGGCAAGGTTACATCACGAACTAGAACAGCATTGACTTGAATGTGCTGTGAATCAACATTTTTAAGTGTTTCTTCAAAGATTTCATTTTGAATCGCATCACGCTTGGTTGAATACAATTGCTCAGGGGTATATCGTCCAACTACAGAACGTGCTACGGCACGAATCTGAGGAATCAAAACGATATTGACATAGTTCTCTCCCTTTGTTTTGTGGAGCAGACCCAGCTCTTCGTATTTCGGCTGATACAATACTGAAACATCTAATGATATTTCCAGACCGTTGGAAGACAATACTTGCATATTTCCTTCGAAGAACTCCTGTTGTTTTACGTTATAAATATAAACCTTGTTCCAGGGTGATATAATGTGAAACCCTTCTCCTAAGGGCGGTTCATCAGTAACTACACCTCCGCCAAAGGTTTTAAACAACACTCCTGCTTCCCCGTAGCCTATGTTGATAGAAGACTTAGAAATAAAGATTAATACGACTACGATCAAAAGAATGACCGGTAATCCAATTTTAGGTAATTTTTGCATGATATTTTTTTTTAAAAAAAATTAGGTTAACATTCCTCCATCCACGTGGAGTACTTGTCCAGTGACATAACTGGATAGATCAGAGGCTAAGAAGACACAAGCATTTGCGACATCTTCCGGTTGACCTCCTCTTTTTAATGGAATTCCATCTCTCCATCCTTGGACTACATCCTCAGATAGTTTGGCTGTCATTTCAGTTTCTATAAAGCCAGGGGCGATTACGTTTGATCGGATGTTTCTTGATCCTAGCTCAAGGGCTACAGATTTTGAAAATCCAATAATCCCGGCTTTTGAAGCAGCATAGTTTGCTTGTCCAGCATTTCCTTTTACTCCAACTACTGAGCTCATGTGAATCAAAGAGCCTTTGCGTTGTTTTAAGAAAGTGCGCTGAACAGCTTTAGTCATATTGAAAATGGATTTAAGGTTGACTTCGATTACACTGTCAAAATCTTCCTCACTCATACGCATCAAAAGATTGTCTTTGGTAATTCCGGCATTATTGATTAAAACATCTAAACCTCCAAAGTCTTTCAATACCTCATCAACCAATTGCTGCGCTTGGTCAAAATCAGCTGCATTACTTTGATACCCCTTAACTAAAACACCTTCACTACTCAATTCTTTTTCCAATGCATCCGCAGCCTCTTTATTGCTGCTGTAGGTAAAAGCAACTGCACATCCATGAGCGACAAATACTTTGGCAATACCTCGGCCAATACCTCTACTGGCTCCAGTAATAATTGCGGTTTTTCCTTCGAGTAATTTCATTTTATAATAATACTTCTGCTACTTTAGTTCCAATTTGGGCAGGTGAATCCACAACGTGTATACCACATTCACGCATAATGCGCTTTTTAGCTTCAGCAGTGTCTTCACTTCCACCAACTATTGCTCCTGCGTGTCCCATAGTCCTGCCTTTGGGTGCAGTTTCTCCTGCAATAAAGCCTATAACTGGCTTTTTATTCCCAGTGGCTTTGACCCACTTGGCAGCATCTGCTTCCAATTGACCCCCTATCTCTCCTATCATGACCACACATTCGGTTTCTGGATCATTCATAAATAACTCTACTGCATCTTTAGTTGTGGTGCCAATAATTGGATCACCACCAATTCCTATAGCTGTAGAGATTCCCAAACCTTGACTGACCACTTGATCAGAAGCTTCATAAGTTAGTGTTCCCGATTTGGACACTATACCAACCTTCCCTTTTTTAAAGACAAAGCCTGGCATAATTCCAACTTTTGCCTCTTCAGGAGTAATAACTCCGGGGCAATTCGGTCCGATGAGGGTTGCTCCTTTAGCTTTGACGTATTGAAAGGCCTTGGTCATATCATTAACTGGAATACCCTCTGTGATCGTAATAATCACTTTTATCCCCGCCTCTGCTGACTCCATGACAGCGTCTGCTGCAAATGCTGGGGGAACAAAAATAATGGAGGTATCTGCACCTACCTTTTCAACGGCTTCGGCAACAGAGTTAAAAACAGGCTTGTCCAAATGAACTTGACCTCCTTTACCCGGTGTTACCCCACCGACAATATTTGTTCCGTATTCAATCATTTGGGTTGCGTGGAAAGTTCCCTCGCTTCCAGTAAATCCTTGTACAATGATTTTGGAATCTTTATTTACAAGTACACTCATAGTTTAATAGTCTCAATTTAGTTTAACTTTATTATTATTTAACGCGCTCTATATAATTGCCTTTTTCTGTGTCTACTTTTACCTTATCCCCTTCATTGATAAACAATGGAACGTTGATGGAGGCTCCTGTCTCAACAGTAGCAGGCTTGGTAGCGTTTGTAGCGGTATTTCCTTTAACCCCTGGTTCGGTATGGGTCACTTCCAAAACCACACTTGCGGGCATGTCTGCAGAGAGCGGTAAACCGTCTTCGGAATTGATCGAAATGGAAACCATTTCACCCTCCTTAAGTAAATCAGGGCTGTCCAGTATTGTCTTCTCTACACTAATCTGGTTGTAATCATCTGTATTCATAAAGTGAAATTGATCACCCTCGCTGTAGAGGTATTGATATTTGTGGGTTTCAACGCGAATATCTTCAATTTTATGGCCCGCAGAAAAGGTATTGTCCAATACTTTACCGGAAGTAACACTTTTAAGTTTTGTTCTAACAAAAGCAGGGCCTTTACCAGGTTTAACGTGTAAAAATTCAATGATTTTATAAATGTCGTTGTTGTACTTGATGCACAAGCCTTTTCTAATATCTGATGTTGTAGCCATAATCGAATTGCAAATTTAACTTTTTTGGTGGTACCCCCTTACAATTCCTTGAGATGATTTTTCAATGAATTCCAAAATGGCATCGCGTTCTTCCGTAGGCTCAATCTCATTTTTGACTATTTCAAGGGCTTGGGATATATTGTGTTTGCTTTTGAATAAGGTTCGATAGACCTCTTGCACTAAGCGAATCTGCTCTTCCCCTACCCCGTTGCGTTCCATTCCAATTGAATTAACACCCACAAAAATTAAGGGATCACGAGCAACTTTAGTATAGGGAGGTATGTCTTTTCTCACAAGCGAACCGCCAGAGATAAAAACAAAATCTCCAATACTACAAAATTGCTGAATTGCAGTCAACCCTGCCAGTACCACGTGGTTACCGATAGTAATATGGCCAGCCAAGATGCTGTTATTGGAAAAGATACAATGGTTACCAACTAAACAATCGTGTGCAATATGAGAATAGGCCATTATAAGACAATGGGATCCGATTTCTGTTTTTCCAGTAGCTGATGTTCCTCTATTGATGGTTGCGCATTCACGTATTACAGTATGGTCACCGATAATAGCTAGTGAATCCTCACCTTTAAATTTTAAATCCTGAGGGACAGCTGATATTACAGCTCCAGGAAATACTTTACAGTTAGCCCCTATTCTTGCTCCATCCATAATCGTAACGTTAGGACCTATCCAGGTGTTCTCACCGATTTCTACATCTTGCTGTATGGTGGTAAAGGGTTCAATAGTAACGTTAGACGCTATTTTTGCGTTTGGATGAATATGGTTTAAGGATTTTGTCATTTGGGATTTTAAGTTTTACGCCTCGAAATCTGAGCCATAAGATCGCCCTGACTGACCAGTTGGTCGTTGACAAAAGCGTAGCCTCTCATATTGCAAATTCCTCTACGGATTGGGGTTAATAATTCTAATTTAAAAATTAATGTATCTCCAGGATAAACTGGACGTTTGAATTTGACGTTGTCTATCTTCATAAAAAAGGTCAAGTAGTTTTCAGGATCAGGAACAGTGCTTAAAACAAGTACGCCTCCAGCTTGGGCCATGGATTCAATTTGCAAAACGCCCGGCATCACGGGAGCTCCAGGAAAATGACCTTGAAAAAAAGATTCATTCATGGTCACGTTTTTTAACCCTATCACATGCTGATCTGAGAGCTCTAATACTTTATCTACCAATAAAAAAGGAGGTCGATGGGGCAACATATCCATGATCTGGTTGATGTCCATCAACGGTGGCTTGGACAAATCAACTACGGGGGCAATAGACTTTCTTTGATTTTTTATTTTTATGAGGATTTCTTTTGCAAAATCAGTGTTGACTTTGTGCCCTGGCTTAGTAGCAATGATTTTTCCTTGTATGGGCATACCGACTAAAGCCAAATCACCAACCAAATCTAATAATTTGTGTCGGGCAGCTTCATTGGTGTAATTCAATTTAAGGTTGTCTAATATTCCGTTGGGTTTAACAGCAATTTTATCCTTAGCAAATGCCTTTTTTAAACGCTCCATATTGTATTCTGCCAAAGGCCTGTCAACATAAACAATGGCATTATTGAGATCCCCTCCTTTAATCAATCCGTTCTCCAACAGCATTTCCAGTTCGTGCAAAAAGCTAAATGTTCTCGCTGGAGCAATTTCTTTACTAAAATCTTCAAGTTTTTGTAGATATGCATTTTGAGTTCCCAAAACATTGGTTTGAAAATCAATCATTACGTTAAATGAAGTGTCGTCCGAAGGGAGAATAAGAATTTCACTTCCCGTTTCTGCATCGGTGTGTTCTATGACTTCTTGAACTACAAAAACCTCTTGTTCTTCTTCTTGGGATTCAAAACCTGCCTTTTCAATTGCATCGGAAAAGGGCTTAGAAGATCCATCCATGATTGGAATTTCCGAGCCGTTGATTTCAATAATACAATTGGATATTTCCGCAGCGAATAGTGCTGCCAAGAGATGTTCTGTAGTTTGGATTTTAACTCCTTCCTTTTCAATAGTGGTGCCTCGATCTGTAAGGGTAACAAAATTAGCAAGGGCAGGAATTTCAACTTGGGGGTCGAGATCAGTTCGAACAAATTGTATTCCTGTGTTTTCAGGAGCTGGATTTAAGACCATTAGTATTTGTTCTCCAGTATGCAAGCCAACACCTTTTAATTTGACTTGCTTTTTTAAAGTTTGCTGAGATTTAATTTTTGCAATCATACTATTTATTTTTTTCTAAACGGGATAATCGTGACTCAATTGTAGGCAATCTCTTAAATATAGCATAAGATTTGTAAAATGATTTGTAATCAATCGCTGGTGTTCCTTGAACTGCATGACCATCGGGTATATTTTTTATGACTCCAGTCTGACCTTGAATTTGAACTCCATCACCCAAAGTTAAATGTCCAATAATCCCCACCTGACCTCCAATAACACAACGAGAACCTATTTTGGAAGAACCTGCTACACCCGTTTGAGCGGCTATAACAGTGTGCTCCCCAATTTCAACATTATGGGCAATCTGAACCAGATTGTCTAGCTTGACCCCCTCACCAACTAATGTGGCTCCCAAGGTCGCTCTGTCTATGGTCGTGTTAGCACCTATTTCTACATTATTTTTAATAATTACTTTACCCAATTGAGGAATTTTTAAATATGCTTGCTGATCTTGAGGTGCAAATCCAAACCCATCTGAACCAACGACTACTCCAGAATGTAAGATACAGTTTGAACCAATCTCAGTGTCATCCATGATACTTACCCTAGGGTATAAAAGAGTACCCTTTTCTATTTTTACGTTATCCCCTATCACACAATGCGCGTAAATTTGGACACCGGATTCCACTACACTGTTGGAGCCGATGCATACATAAGGCCCTAAAAAGACGTCCGCTGCAATTTGCGCTGAGGATTCCACAATTGCAGACTTGTGAACCCCTTGTTTTTTATTGCTTTTATCTTCCGACCAGCCTATTAAAAGCTGGGTAAAGGCGGCATACGCATCTTTAACACGAATTAAGGTAGTAGAAACCGCTTCTTCAACCTTTAAATCATTTGAAATAAGTACTGCACTTGCTTTTGTTTTGGATAAATACGGCAAGTATTTGTTGTGAGCCATAAATGAAATGGATCCCGCTTCAGCATCTTCAATTCTGGAAAGGCTTTGAATAGATACTTTCGCGTCGCCTTCAACAGTTCCATCTAGCTTTTCAGAGATTTGTAAGGCAGTTAAATTCATTTTGCAAAATTAAGGATTTATAGGGAATTAATCTGTTTGTTTCGGATAACACAAATAATACTTGGTTACTGGGGTTGAAAACTGTTTAAAATCCAAATATTGAATCGCCTCAGCCATGGGAAAGATATTGCCATTCTTTTCGAGTATAAGTAGCTGAGATTCGTCGGATAGATAGGTTTGGTTCGATATGCTTCCACTAAATACAAAATATTCACTAGCCTGTAAATTGGCTTTGGCTGCATCTAAACTGGATGTTTTATCATTAATTTCATCTCGGTTGTAAGCCTTATCTCTGATTTTAATTTTCGGCAGTTTACGATGTAAAAGTTGACTTGAAAGCGAGGCTAAAACTTGATCACTTTGCTTTTCCCACGATTTTAACAATTGGATGATGTCTGAATCGTCCAAGTTCAAGTAGTGAAGTAAAACCTCCTCACTCAATCGATCTGATTGTTTCTTCTTCAAAAGTGGATACAGTATATGCTGTTCATCCAATGCCATAGACCCTAGTTCAATCAAATGCTGAAAACGTTCTATGGTTTTGACTAGTAGCATTTCAGCTGCTAAACTGGTTTTGTGTAAATAAACTTGCCAATACATCAGGCGTCGGGCCAGTAAAAACTTTTCTAGGGAATGAATGCCTTTAACTTCGAAAACCAACTGTTCGTTTTTAACATTCATCATTGCCAAGATTCTGCTGGTATTGATATTGCCTTCGGTAACCCCAGTATAAAAGCTGTCTCGTTTTAGGTAATCGAGTCGGTCTACATCTACCTGACCCGAGACCAATTGATACATAAACTTTCTAGGATATTGATTTGTAAATATTTGATAGGCCAAATCCAACTTACCATTAAAACTCTCATTTAATAGTGAAATGACTCGAAGTGAAATGGTCTCGTGATGTATTCCATGAAGTAGCGTTTCTTCTGTTGCATGAGAAAATGGTCCGTGTCCGATATCGTGGAGTAAAATGGCAATCTGCATTGCTTCTCGCTCTTGAGGACTAATCTGTATTCCTTTAGTTATAAGAACTTCAATAGCCTTTTGCATCACATGCATTGCCCCTATCGCATGTTCAAACCGAGTGTGGTGCGCACCTGGATAAACCAAGCTTGACAATCCCATCTGTGAAATTCGTCTCAGCCGCTGAAAGTAAGGATGATTGATAAGTTCTAATATCAAATCTGTTTCTATGGCAATAAAACCATAAATTGGGTCGTTAAATAATGTACTCTTTCGGTGGGCCAAGGTCTACATAATTAGCAACAAAGATACTAAATGAATTGGATCAATATTTTATGGGTAGATGATGAGATAGAAATGCTCAAGCCCCACTTTTTATTTTTAAAAGAACGCGGCTACAATACCACGCCATGCACCAATGGACTAGATGCTTTAGGCCTAATTGACAAGGACACCTTCGACATTGTCCTTTTAGACGAAAATATGCCGGGACTAAACGGTCTAGAAACTTTGGATGGCATTAAAAATAAATATCCTGATTTGCCCGTAATCATGATCACCAAAAATGAAGAAGAGCACATCATGAATGAGGCCATAGGTGCCAAGATATCCGACTATTTAATCAAGCCCGTAAACCCCAATCAAATTCTACTTTCTCTCAAGAAAATATTAGATCACAAAAGCCTTATTGCTGAAAAAACTACTCAAAATTATCAGCAGCAGTTTCGCGAACTATCCCTTTCCATCGTTAGTCTTGAAACCCATGATGATTGGATTGAATACTTTAAAAAACTAATGTATTGGGAATTGGAGCTTGAGTCGCTTGAAGACTCTAGCATGTTTGAAGTTTTTGAAACTCAAATACAAGAGGCAAATGCGCAATTCGCCAAATTTATCGAAATCAATTACGAAGATTGGATGCAGGGAAACGGAGGTCCTGTAATGTCACATCAAGCCTTTGAACACTTTGTGTTTCCTCAGCTTAAAAAACACCGACCCAGCTTACTCCTCATGATTGACAATCTGAGGTTTGACCAGTGGAAAACCATTTCGTCGGAGGTCAAAGAATACTGCAAGTTGGAAAATGAAGCTGCCTATTTCAGCATACTACCCACCGCTACACAATACGCTAGAAATGCTTTTTTTGCTGGTCGTACACCCTTAGATATCAGTAAAACTTTTCCCCAATGGTGGAAGAACGACATCGACGAAGGAGGTAAAAACCTGCATGAATTTGATTTACTTAAAACCCTTTGCAAACGTTTGGGTATAGAACGTCCAATGAGTTACCATAAAATCACCCAAATACAGCAGTGTCAGCAACTAACCAAAAACCTGCAAAATCATACGCATGAGGGGCTTACCACAGTAGTTTACAATTTTGTAGACATGATTTCTCATGCTAAAACAGAAATGGAAGTCATCAAAGAATTGGCTCCAGACAACAAAGCATATCGATCTCTTACTGCTAGTTGGTTTAAAAACAGTCCTCTTAAAGACCTAATCAAGAAGGCAAGCGGTCTCGGATTTCAAATTCTGCTGACCACAGATCACGGAACCATTAATGTAGGGCATCCCAGTGAGGTCATTGGAGACAAAGAAACCAGTATGAATTTGCGCTATAAATCAGGAAAAAGTCTAACCTATCAGAAGAAAGATGTCATTTCTTGCAAGCATCCTGATAGCTTTGAGCTCCCTTCTTTTTACGGACTTAACAGCAGTTATATTTTTGCAAAAAATAACGTCTATTTTGTCTATAAAAATAACTTTAATCATTACGCCAAATTCTTTAATGACACCTTTCAACACGGTGGGGTATCCTTGGAGGAAATGATCATCCCATTTGTTGTTTTAAATCCCCGATAGTACTACTTTTGCCGAATGCAATTGAGTTACCAACTTGATGAAATTGAAAGGGCTGCCCAATACCTTTTAGACCAAGCCTCCACATCTATAATTCGGATTGATGGAGCTATGGGTGCCGGTAAGACCACTTTAATCTCAGCAGTAACAAAAATCCTTGGTGTGACTGATACTGCAAGCAGTCCAACCTTTTCTCTGGTCAATAATTATCAAAAAGAGAACGAGGTTTTTTACCATTTTGATTTTTACCGTCTCAATCATCCTGATGAAGCCTTGGATTTCGGACTAGAAGAATATTTAGAATCTGGTAATTTATGCTTTCTCGAATGGGCTGAAAAAGTTAGTACTCACCTTCCATTGGAATACGATCATTTTGTCATAAAGGAACAAAAAGATGGAAGTCGAATTATAGAAAAAATAAAATCGCTAAAATCATGAAATTGCTCTATCGCTTAGGATACTATTTGGGAGGCTTTTCAGTAGGCCTAATTTTTTTAGCCTTTATTTTAAACGGTAAAAAAACCAGCTGTAATTACACTCCTAACGCCAGAGTGATAGATAATTTACTGCAAAAAGAAATTGTTATTCCCGACGCGATTCTCAATTCCAATCCCCAGCTCAATACTGATGAAATCAAGGGAATCATCAAAAGAGGGAATGTTAATTTTTCTAAAAGCGACACTAAAAGAGACTCGTGTAAAGTGTACTATATCGAAAAAGCTGAAAGCGAAACTATCTTTTTAGAGCTTAGCAATTGTGCAAAGACAGTAATTCTTGTTTCTCTTTCTGGAATTTAGCCTTTTCTTCTTCGTTTTAATTCTTTTTTGATCAAACCCAACTCCCGAGGACTTTGACCTCCAACAGAAGTATTCTCTTCAACCCTTCGAATTAGATAAGGTATAACCTCTTTTACAGGACCGTACGGAAGGTATTTAATCACTTGGTATCCTTGGGCTGCCAAATTAAATGAAATATGATCTGCCATGCCGTAAAGTTGAGAAAACCAAATTTTTGAATGATTTTGAGGTAATTTTTGATCTTTCATCCACTCCACCACCCTGGATGTGCTGTCTTCGCTATGCGAACCTAAAAACAATTCACAGAGATTGAGATTTTCTAAAATCAATTTTAAAGCTGCATTAAAGTTCGTGTCAGTAGCCTGTTTGGAAACACATATAGGAGAGGGATATCCTTTTTCCATCGCCCTTAAATTTTCCTTTTCCATATAGGCACCCCGAACGAGTTTTATTCCCAAATGAAATTTTTCTTTTTGAGCAATATGAAGCAAGCTTTCTAAGTAGGACAGTCGATCTTTTCGGTACATCTGAACGGTATTAAAAATAAACGCCTGTTCCCCCCTATTGTATTGGCGCATCATGTCCAAAGCAATTTCATCTATCGCCTTTTGAAGCCATGACTCCTCAGCGTCTATGAGTAATCGAACCCCTTTGTCTTTTGCAAATTCACAGCAGCGACGAATACGATCTAAAACTCTAGCCCAGGCAGCTGACTCTTCTTTATCAAGCTGTATTTCTGCTGATTTCTTTTTAAAAAGATGAGTAGGACCAAAAGCTGTAGCCTTAAAAACAGCAAAGGGAAGTGCGGTATTAGTTGTAGCTATGGATAGGGTTTCCAAAACGTGATTTAAACTAGCATCCATCCCCTTCTCAGTTCGTTGCCCCTCTGCAGCATAATGCATATAGGATTTTACATTAAGGTCAGCGAGTAAATCAACCAATTGGATTGATTCTTTTTCAGTCGCTCCTGCACAAAACTGTTGGTAGACCGTGTTTTTTAAGATTCCGTTGATCGGGATTCTAAGACGGAGTAAAAAAAGAACAAACTTTCCACCCAAACGAACAAGTAATTGCTTTGAAAAAAGTCTAAAAAGTAGATACGCTTTACGGAGCTCTTGATCTGATTTTAAAATATAAGCCGTTTTAGTATCCTCAAACCGAACCATCCAATGAATTTAAATCCAAATTATCTAATTTTTACTTTGTAGCAAGGGAACAAAACGAAAACGTCCAAACTTTTCTTTGTCAAATGAATTCACACCCGTTTTGGTGTATCGCATCATAAACTGCTCTTCTTCCCCTAGTGGGATAATTAATTTCCCACCTATATCCAATTGATTCAATAGCGCCTTAGGTAGAGAGGGTGCTGCAGCAGTAACAATGATTCTATCATAAGGCGCAGCCTCTTCATATCCCAAATAACCGTCCCCAAAAAGGTGCTTTTTAGTTCTCAAACCCAACTTTACAAACAATCGCTGAGTTTTTTTAAAAAGTAGTTGCTGTCTTTCAACCGTGTAAACATGAGGAGTAATTCCGAGTAACACAGCGGTTTGATAACCCGAACCCGTACCAATTTCTAACACTTTAGATGTGGGCTCGAGCTGCAGTAATTCTGTCTGATAGGCTACGGTATAGGGCTGAGAAATGGTCTGATCTGCAGCTATGGGGTAAGCCTTATCTACGTATGCAAAATTGACCAAGCTTGGATCCATAAATAAATGACGAGGCACACCACCCATGACCTCTAATACCCGCTTATCTTTTATACCCTTTTGCCTCAGCGATTCGACAAGTTGCTTCCTCTGGCCTTGATGTTTTGTAGTGTCCCGCATTACAAACAAAATTAGTTTAGTTTTTCGAAATTATAATGAATTTGATTGTACTTTTGAATCAAAGGTATATTCAATGATTAAAATTGGAGTTTTTGGAGCAGGTCATTTGGGAAAAACCCATCTTAAATTAGCTGAGGCCTCAAAAGAATTGGATTTAATCGGATTCTACGATCCCAACCCGGAGACGGTCAGTGTAGATTCCACAAAGAAATACAAGACATTTGAAAGTCCAGAAGCGCTAATTGAGGCCGTAGATATAGTTGACATCGTCACCCCCACAAGCTCCCACTTCGAATTGGCAAAAAAAGCCATACAGGCTAAGAAACATGTGTTTATAGAAAAACCATTGACCAATACGGTTAAAGAGGCCAATAACTTGGTTGAATTCGCTAAAGCAGAAGGTGTATTGGGTCAAGTAGGTCATGTCGAACGTTTTAATCCGGCATATCAGGCAGTATTACCTTCTTTAACAAATCCCAAGTTTATAGAGACCCATCGTCTTTCTGAGTTCAATCCAAGAGGAACAGATGTTTCAGTTGTTCTTGATTTGATGATACACGATATAGATATTGTTCTCAGTGTGGTTGACTCACCTATTAAAAATATTCATGCTTCTGGAGTAGCAGTAATCAGTGAAACTCCAGACATTAGCAACGCTAGAATTGAGTTTAAAAACGGTTGTGTTGCCAACTTTACTGCAAGTAGAATTTCGCTTAAGAAAATGCGTAAATCGCGTTTTTTTCAAAAAAACGCCTATATCGCCTTAGATTTTTTAACCAAACAAGTAGAGGTCGTTAAAATGAAGGATGTTGGGCAAGATACTAAAGAAGACCTTGCATTACTACTTACAAATGCTGAAGGGGAAAAGAAGCAAATCTATTTTGAAAATCCAACCATAGAAAACACCAACCCCATTCAAGAGGAGTTGGAACACTTTGCGAACTGTATTCAAGCTAATAAAACACCTAGAGTTTCTTTGAGAGATGGTGCCAGAGCCCTTGAGGTGGCACACCAAATCATCGATAAAATAGGTTGATTTTAAAAAGGTATTTCACCTACACCCTCTCGAATCACTTCAAAAGGCTCAGTAGTAAGGTCTAAAACTGTAGAGGGGATGTTATTTCCATAGCCGTCAGAAAGCATTAAATCTATTTGAGGTTCCCATTGCTGAAAGAGGTTTTCAGGGTCTGTGGTATAGTCCAAGATTTCATCGGGATCGTGAAGTGAACTGGTAATTAGTGGGGCACTCAACAGTTTGAGGAGTTCTTGGAGTAAGGGGTGATTGGATATTCTTACACCTATAGTTTTTCGTTTCTGGAATGGCTTGTGTAGCTTATGAGCTGCATGCATAATTAAGGCGTAAGGACCCGGGAGTAAACGCTTTACCAATTTAAATGTTTGAGAATTCATCGGAGCCACATAATCAGACAAAGATCTGATATCCTCAAACAAAAAACTCAAGGGAGCTTGCTCTAGCTTTACCCCTTTGATTGCAGCAAAACGATCCAAAGCCTTGAGATTATTGCTCAAACAACCCAAACCGTAAATCGTATCAGTAGGAAATATAATCACACCGCCATTTTCAAGTACCCTAACTGCTTGCAGTAAGTCTTTAGGGTTAGGTGTATTAGTATAAATTGAAATAAAATCAGCCATTTGGAGCTATTTGATTTTTAATTTCGCAAAGCGCAAAAGAAGATTTTTTACCCCAAAGCCTTTAAAGGCAATGGCTGCTTTTTTATCATTCCCCGTTCCCTCTATACGCTGCACAACTCCTGAGCCAAATCTAGCGTGCTCTACTTCCATTCCCTCGGACAATACCAGCTCCTCCTGACTTAGCTGAGCGGGTGCGTTTAAATCAATTTTTCGCAGTTTTTTCAATTGGGAAGGGGTCGGACTTGTAATGGTCTTTTCTTTTGCTGCTGTGGGATTAAACCTTGGTTTAGATGTTTTTTCATCTCCAAAAATCGAAGTGTCCATCAAAGGTTTGAATTGATAGCTTTCTTTGGGCTCAATTCTGTCCAGGTATTGAGGATCGATCTCTTCAATAAAACGACTGGGTTCAGCATCGATCAACTTACCCCAGCGATATCTAGACAAGGTGTAAGAGAGAAATGCGCGTTCTTCAGCACGAGTCAGAGCCACATAAAACAGGCGTCTTTCCTCCTCGAGTTCTGCACGGGTATTCATGCTCATGGCGGAAGGAAAAAGATCTTCTTCCAAACCAACTATATAGACAAATGGAAATTCGAGACCTTTAGCAAGGTGAATGGTCATCAGAGCCACTCGATCACTATTCGGATCGTCTTCTTGATCTAAATCGGTAGCCAAAGCCACATCCTCTAAAAATTCAGCAAGACTACCACTTGAGTCAGCCAGTTCTATTTGACCTTCTGTAAAATCCCGTATACCGTTAAGCAACTCTTCAACATTTTCGATACGAGCTATACCTTCTGGTGTGGCGTCTTTTTTAAGTTCTTGTACCAAGCCAATTTTTTTGGTCACCAAATCGGCAATTTCAAAGGCATTTAAACCTTCATTTTCAATTTGAAAGCGCTGGATAAGGGTTGCAAAATTGGTCAGCTTCGTCAATGTTCCTCCATTTACAGGAATCGCCAACTCTTTTGCCCTACTCACTGTTTCAAATAGGGAAAGTCCGTGAAACTTTGCGCCGACCACTAGTTTATCAACTGTCGTTTGTCCTATTCCACGAGCTGGATAATTGATTACCCTTTTTAAACTTTCCTCGTCTTTAGGATTGACAATAAGTCGTAAATAAGCCAAAACATCCTTGATTTCTTTGCGCTGATAAAAAGACAAGCCCCCATAAATACGATAAGGGATATCCCTTTTACGCAAGGCGTCTTCCATCGCTCTAGACTGTGCGTTGGTTCGGTATAAAATCGCAAAATCAGCATTTTTACGTTGCTCCTGCATTTTAAACTCAAAAATGTTTGAGGCTACATGCCTCCCTTCCTCTGCGTCTGTGGTTAATCGGTTTAATTGAATTGGAGAGCCTTCAGTATTGGACGTCCAGACAACCTTATCGATTTTAGTTTTATTGTGACTGATGATGGAATTTGCAGCATTTACAATGGTTTTAGTAGAACGGTAATTTTGCTCAAGTCTGTAAAGTGCAACATCCTCATAGTCTTTTTGAAAGTTGAGTATGTTGTTGATATTCGCCCCTCTAAACGCATAAATACTTTGAGCATCATCTCCAACCACACAGATGTTCTGATAGCGGTCTGATAGTGACCTTACGATTAAATATTGGGAATGGTTGGTATCTTGGTACTCATCGACTAAGATATACCGAAAGCGGTCTTGGTATTTCACCAATACGTCAGGATGGCGGTTTAAAAGCTCATTGGTTCTCAGTAATAAATCGTCAAAATCCATGGCGCCTGCCTTAAAACAACGATCCACATACTCTTTGTAGATCGCGCCCATTTCGGGTCGCTTGGACATGGCGTCTGCTTCCTGAAGATCATAGTCGTTAAAATAGGCTTTAACAGTGATCAAACTGTTTTTAAAAGCTGAGATCCTACTGCGGATCTGTTTGTATTTATAAATATCTTTATCGAGACCCATTTCCTTGATAATGGAGGAAATCAAACGGTCTGAATCCTGAGTGTCGTAGATTGTAAAATTTGAGGGGAAGCCAAGCTTGTCAGCTTCATGTCTTAAAATCCGAGCGAATACAGAGTGAAATGTTCCCATCCACAAGTTTTTTGCTTCACTTTCACCTACCAAATCTGCAATTCTACCCTTCATCTCACGCGCTGCCTTATTCGTAAAGGTCAGGGCTAAAATTGAAAAAGCATCTACTCCAGAGGCCATGAGATGAGCAATACGATATGTCAATACTCTGGTTTTCCCCGAGCCTGCACCTGCAATGACAATTAAAGGTCCGTCTTTGTGAAGCACTGGGGCTTTTTGGGCTTCGTTTAAAGAATCTAAATAGGCTGTTGGTACGTTTTTCATAGAAGCTTTAAAAGTAGGGAATATCTATTTTTCTGCCTCGAAATCAGAAATTAATTATAAACATCTATATTTAGAAAAAAATAATTTTGAAAACAAGTAACCAATTTATAATCCTAGGCTTTTTAGTAAGCAGTTTATTCCTCCATTCACAAATCAATCCAGCTGATTATGATCAGGTAGAATCAAAAGTCATCGAATGGCGTCATCATATCCATCAAAACCCAGAGTTGTCAAATCGCGAATTTAAAACAGCGGAATATGTAGCAGCTCACCTCAAATCTCTAGGAATAGAAGTTCAAACGGGTATTGCACATACTGGAGTAGTCGGAATTTTAAAAGGAAAAAAAAGTGGGAAAGTAGTTGCCTTAAGAGCTGACATGGATGCGCTTCCCGTTGTAGAACGCAATGACCTACCCTACAAATCAGAAGTTACATCAGTTTTTAACGGTCAAGAGACCGGAGTAATGCATGCCTGTGGTCACGATACCCATGTAGCGATATTGATGGGAGTTGCAGAGGTGTTATCCAAAAACAGAAATTTTCCGGGAACAGTTAAGTTTATCTTCCAACCGGCTGAGGAGGGACCACCTCCAGGAGAAGAAGGTGGCGCTAAGTTAATGGTAAAAGAAGGAGTGCTTCAAAACCCCAAGGTGGACGCCATTTTTGGATTACACATCAATTCAGGGACACATGTAGGGAAAATCACTTACAAACCTGGAGGAATGATGGCCGCTTCTCAGCGATTTGTCATTAATGTAAAGGGAAAACAAGCACATGGCTCAACCCCTTGGCAGAGTGTCGATCCCATCGTCACTAGCGCGCAAATTATCAATGGTCTTCAAACCCTAATCAGCAGAGAGTCTGAACTGACGGAAGAGGGAGCAGTCATCTCTGTAGGGTCAATACATTCTGGTATTCGTTTTAACATCATCCCAGAAAGCTTGGAGATGATTGGAACTATTAGAACACTAGACAAAGACATGAAAGAATTGATCCGTAAACGAATGCAAGAAATGGTTCCTGCTATAGCACAAGCCTATCGCGCTGAAGCTACGGTAACTATTCAAGATGGTGCTGACATTACTTTTAATAATGAAGCCCTTACCGAAAAAATGATTCCAACTTTAGAACGAGTGGCTGGAAATGAAAATGTCTATGAAATTAACGCGATTACAGGTGCTGAAGATTTTTCGTACTTCCAGAATGAAGTCCCTGGGCTTTTCTTTTTCTTAGGAGGAACACCCTTAGACATGAAAGAAAGTGATGCACCCTCTCATCACACGCCTTCCTTTATAGTGGACGATGCCAGCATGAAACTCGGTGTAAAAGCTTTGTCCAATCTAGCCGTAGATTTTTTAAAGTCGAAATAGAAAATTCCAACTTTCTATCAAAATCCATTCCTCTAAAGAATGAATTTTTTTGTTCGTTTTAAAGAAAAGTTAAAAGACCTCAATGCGTCTAAAAAAGCTGTATTTTAGATAAAGCAATTTTTCTACAGCCCCAAAATGAAGTCATTACTCCTATTAAGCCTCTTTTTTTCTTGTGCAAGTACAGGGCTGGATAATGCGGTCATAAGTATTGAAAGAAGTCCTTGTCTTGGTTACTGTTTTGCATTTGCAATTCAAATTGACTCCACAGGGCATTACACTGCCTCTAATCTTAAAGATCAGTCGACAGTAGAAGGTCTTTTATCCAAAGAACAACGCTTTGAATTAAATAAAATAATCCGTTCACTAAATAGAGTGGCATCAAATACTTTTAAGTCCAATCGGAAAGCATTGGATATTCCCAGTCTTAAAATCAAACATGGTGATGACAGTATTCTAATTGAGAATAGACAGGCCTTAACTCCAGAAAGCAGAAAGCTAGTCGAATGGTCTGAAAAACTAATTAAAAGCCCTCCTTAACCATATATAAAAGCCTTCTCCTCTTGCATTAAGAAAGGAATAAGTCTTCTCCTCATGAATCTTATTTCTAATTAAAACTTAACCAAAT
>MDTB01106623.1_pt1 | contig 19121 bp, 22 predicted proteins | sample 811161 | NCBI WGS metagenome assembly MDTB01 (sample SAMN05326650, study PRJNA326480) | marine metagenome | isolation source: seawater | place: Mediterranean Sea | collected 2009
TACAATACCAGTTTTAAAATTACTTACATCTTTTTCCTCTAAACCTGAATCTTCAATTGCCTCTTTCATTGCAATATAATTATATGCAGAACCAGATCCCATAAATCTAATTGTTTTTCTGTCTATATGATCTTCAAGTTTTATTTTAGGTTTTCCATGTACATGACTTTTAAGATTATGCTCTTTATATTCTTCTGAGAAGGATATTCCTGATTTTGAATTAAGTAATGATTTTTTTACCTCATCTTGATTATTACCAAGGCAAGAAACTATACCTAAACCAGTAATTACCACTCTTCTCATTGTTTAAATAAACCTACTTTTAAATTTTCTGCTGAATAAATCTTTTTTCCATCAGCTTTTAGAATTCCATTTGCAAGGCCAACGGTTGTACCTTCTTTAACAAGAATTCTTTTCATATCAATTTCATAAGTTGCCATTTTAACATTTTTAAGAACTTCTCCAGTAAATTTTACAGTATTCACGCCCAAAGCTCTACCTTTCCCTGGATTTTCAAGCCAACCTAGATAGAAACCTACTAATTGCCACATAGCGTCTAAACCTAAACATCCTGGCATTACAGGATCCTCATTAAAATGACATTTAAAGAACCATAATTCATCTTTTATATCAAGTTCAGCCTTTATGTGACCTTTTTTGAAAGATCCCTTATTTTCACTAATTTCTGTTATTCTATCAAACATAAGCATTGGTGGAAGAGGAAGTTTTGCGTTTCCGGGTCCAAATAGCTGGCCATTTCCGCAGCTTATTAAATCATCATATGAAAAGGAATTTTTTTTCATAGTCTTACCTTCATACTTGATTTATTTGTAATATTATATACATTTTGTTTAGAATTGTTATAATTAATACTAAAATGAACAATAAATACATAAACAAATTGAGAGACTCAGGTATTAGACCAACAAAACAAAGAATTAAAATATGTGAAATTCTCTTTGACAGAGAAAAAACGTTTCATTTCTCCATAAATGATTTAGCAGAAATCATTGAAAAAACTAGTAATGAAAAGATTGCTTTAGCTACAATTTATAACACTATTCATTCTCTTACTAAAAAAGGATATTTAAAAGAGATCTCTCTTAATTCTGATAAAAGCTATTTTGATACAAATACAAGCTCTCATCACCACTTTTTTGATGAAGAAACTTCTGAGCTTATAGATTTAGATGATAAAGATGTAGATCCAGTTAATATAAGAAAAGAGATACCCGGAAAGAAGATTAAATCTATTGAGGTCCTAGTAAAAGTCGATAATGATTATCAAAATCAAAAATAATTAAACAAAATCAGGCATTTAAATAATATATTATAATTATTCTAAACTATTGAAATATACTTTAGAATTATTATAATATACCTATGTCCATTTCAGAAAATATTCCAAATGTTGTTTTCAAAGCAAGAGAAGGCGATAATTTAAACCTAGGTGGTGGTTGTTCAATAGGTGGTAAATGGATTGATTTATCATCAAATGATCTATTCAAAAATAAAAAAATTGTTCTCTTCTCTTTGCCAGGAGCTTACACACCAACGTGTTCTTCCCAACAATTACCAGGATATGAGAAGAAATATGATGATTTAAAAAAATATGTAGATGATGTTTATTGTTTATCAGTAAATGATGCTTTTGTAATGAATGCTTGGTTTAGAGATCAAAACATTAAAAAGGTCAAACCAATAGGAGACGGAGAAGGCAAATTCACTGCAGGAATGGGAATGTTAGTAGATAAGCCTAAGCAAGGGTTTGGAAAAAGATCTTGGAGATATTCTGCTTATATAGATAATGGGAAAATAATTAAAATGTTTATCGAAAATAATAAGAACAATGAGAGTAATGACAAGGATCCATTTGAAATAAGCAACGTTGAAACAATGCTTGATTACCTAAAATCAACATTTGAAAAGTAAATCAAAATTAAACTTTATTGTTTTATACCCCAATTTCCATCATTGAAAATCCAACCTTCAAACTTTGCAGTTTTGACTTTGCACCATTTAACTTTGCATTTTTCAACTAGTAAAAGTCTTCCTATCAAAAGTTTTGCAATCGGTTTTGAAAATTTACTTGGGCTATTGAACAAAATTTGATCCTTAAGCAAAATTAATGACTTAGCTTTTTTAAGTTGAGATCTATGTATCCAGCCACTATTCTTTTTTTGGTCAATGATACGTCTAAAATTATCTTTTCTATCGATTACCAAAACAGGTAAATTTTTTTTTTTATAAATATATTTAATTTTATAATCGAAACCAGGACCATATCTTACATTTACTTTATTATTTTTGAGGGTCAAAAAATAGTCATTTTCGTTACTAAAAGCGTAGCTATTAAAAATAAAGCTAAAGATTATAAACAGTGTAATTCTTACTTTTTGCATTTACTGCGTTTTAAGTCTTGCTATTTTTACTCTTCTAAAATTTAAATTCAGAATATTTATAATTAAAACCTCATTCTTAAGACTATTTCCTATACTCAATATTCTTTTTAAAACTTCATTTGCTTGAATATTACCAATTATTGATGCAACAGTTCCTATAACTCCATCTTCTTCACAATTCAAAAGATCCTCATTTGGATCTAAGTATTGAAAAAAAGATCTTAAACATGGAGAATTAACACTTTTAAAATCAAATGAAAATACATGTCCATCAAATTTACTTATAGCACCACTAATAAAAATTTTTTTTTTCATTCGACAATAATCGTTTAAAAGAAGTTTGGTTTTGAAATTATCAGATCCATCAATAATATAATTAAAATTTTGTGTTATTGATTTAATGTTTTTGTTATTAATTTTTTTTTTAAATATTTTTACTTTTACATTTGGATTTATTTTTTTTAATTTGTTTTTTACGACTGATACTTTATTTTTACCTAAATCTTGATTATCAAATAAAGTTTGTCTATGAATGTTCGATAAGCTTACTATGTCATTATCAACTATTCCTATTTCTCCAATTCCTGCTCTTGATAAGATATCTACGATAGGACAACCAAGTCCACCAACTCCAATTACAAGTATTTTTGATTTAATTAGTTTCTTCTGGCCTGTTACTCCAATCTCTTTCAATAAAATTTGTTTCTCAAATCTGGCTATTTGATTTTTGCTTAATAAGCTTTTCATCAACAAAAATTAATTTAATTGGTTGATCACTTTCTCAGTGATTTCGTCTGCGATTTGAGTTTTTTTCCTTCTAGATAAAAATTCTTTATTCTTTGATTTATCTTTATAATATATAGTGACTTCATTATAGTCTGAGTTAAAACCAATATTATCATTTGATACGTCATTTGAAATAATCCAATCACAATTTTTTTGAGATAATTTTTTTAATGAATTCTTTTCTATTTCCTCAGTTTCTGCGGAAAAACCAATGACAATTTCAGGTCTATGCAAATTATGATTTGATACGTAATTTAAAATATCAACATTTTTTTCTAATGTTAATGTTAAACTTTCTTTTTTTTTAATTTTATTATGTTCTCTTTTTCTAGTTTTATAATCTGCAACAGCAGCAGAGAAAATAGCTACATTTGTTGGTAGGTTATCCTGTGTAGCTTTTAGCATTTCTTCTGCGGTTTCGACTTCTAAAAAGTTTATTCCTGGCTCAACATTAATATTTGTAGGCCCGGAAATTAAAGTAGTTTCAAATCCTTTCTTATAAAAAGATTTTGCGATTTCATAACCTTGCTTTCCAGAAGATTTATTTGTTATAAATCTGACTGGATCTATAAATTCCTTAGTTGGACCTGCTGTTATTAATGCTTTTAATTTTTTTGTTTTAACTTTATTTATTCGTTCAAAATATTTCAATAAGTGTTCTAATATAATATTTGGCTCTGTCATTTTGCCTTCACCATATTCTCCACATGCCATATCTCCAATTTCAGGACCAATAATCCTATATCCAAATTTTTTTAATTTAACCAAATTACTTTTAGTAGATGGATGCTCCCACATACGAACATTCATTGCAGGACAAATAAAAATATCTTTATTTGAGGCTAAAATTACAGTTGATGCTAAGTCCTCAGAATTTCCATTACCTAACTTTGATAAAGTATTTGCAGTAATTGGTGCAACTAAAATTAGATCACACCATCTAGACAGTGAAATATGATCCATTTCTGACTCATTTTCTACACTAAATAAATCCTCATAAACTTTATCTTGAGATAATGCAGTTATTGACAATGGAGTGACAAATTTTTTTCCACTTTTAGTTAGTATAGTTTTCACTTCAGATCCATTTTTTTTTAACAGTCTAATCAGCTCTAAACTCTTGTAAGCTGAAATTCCACCACAAATAACAAGCAAGATTTTTTTATTAGATAAATTTTTCATAAACAAATTAAAATACTATTAAGCTAAAAATTACAAGTAATAATAAACCAATAACAGACTGGTTTCTAAAACTTATCATCTCATTTTTTTTTTCTTTTAAAGAACTATAAGAATTTGTATTTTCCGGAATATTACCACTTGCTAAATATGATAATGCTTGATTTGCTTTATCCATTATTTGAGGAAATTCAGGAATTCTCTTAATTACTTCAGATGTGGTTTTAATAGTTTCGTTTATTTTGGTAATTGGATCTTTAGTCTTTTTTAACCAATCCTCTAAGACGGGTTTAGAGGTCTCCCAAATATTAGTTTCTGGATTTAGTTTTCTAGCTACACCTTCAACAACAACCATTGTTTTTTGAAGTAATAGGAGCTGAGGTTGTGTTTGCATATTAAATTTTTCAGTAATTTCAAATAATTGTTTTAGCAATTTTCCTCCAGAAATATCTTTAACAGATTGTCCAAAAATCGGCTCCCCTATAGATCTTAATGCTTGAGCAAGCTCATCAACTGGAACATTTTTAGGGACCAATCCAGCAATAATGTGTACTTCAGCGACTTTTTTATAATCTCTTTTAACAAAACCGTACAATATTTCAGCTAGATATCTTTTATTTAAATTATCCAATCTACCCATAATACCAAAGTCTATAGGTATAATTTCTCCGTCTTGATTTACAAAAATATTACCTTGATGCATGTCGGCATGAAAAAATCCATCTCTCACAGCATGTCTTAAAAAATGCTGAATAATATCTTTAGCCAACAATTTTGTATTAATGTTTTTTTCTTCTAGAAGAATTTTCTCTCGAATTGAAATTCCATCTATCCAATCCAGAGTCAGCATATTTTCACTTGTAAAGTTCCAATATATTTTTGGAACGGTAAAACCACTGTCATTTTTAGTATTTTCAGCATACTCATTTGCTGCAGCTGCTTCAAAACGTAAATCCATTTCATGATTAGTGATTTCTTTTAGCAAAAATACAACTTCAACCAATCTTAATCTTTTAGTTTTTTTTACCAAACTTTCAATTATGAATGCAAATAACATTAACGCATCAATTTCTTCATTAAAAATTTTTTTTATTTCTGGTCTTAATATTTTTACAGCCACATCTTTTATTATTCCATTATCATCTATTTGGGCTTTGTGCACTTGCGCAATTGAAGCTGCTGCAACAGGATCACTTAAGTTAATTAATAATTTGAAGTTATTTTTTCCCAGTTCATTTTCTAATATTTTCTTTGCTTTCTCTGTATCGAAAGCTGGTACTTTATCTTGTAATTTCTCTAATTTTTGAGATAGCTTATCTCCCACTATATCAGGCCTTGTCGACAGAAATTGACCTAGTTTAATAAATGTAGTTCCCATAGATTGCAATGAGTTACATAATTTTTCTTCTTCACTAATATTATTTAAATCGTAGCTTTTATTTTTTGATATTGAAAACGACATCAAATAAAAAAATAACTCCAGAATTTTTGGAGGTTTATGAAATTTTGAAACTATTTTTAAAGCATCAGATTTTGCTAATTTTCTTGCAATTTTAAATAAGGTAAAAATTTTTTTAATCATGACAATTTCCATCCATAATGAATGGCTACTATGCCACTATTAATATTTATATAATTAGATTTATGAAATTTGCACTCTTTTAATAGATCTAATAATTCATCTTGATTTACAAAATTATTTATACTTTTAATTAAATAATCATATGGCTGTCCATCACCTACTATTATTTTTCCTAAAGGTGGGATTATTTTGCTATAATTTTTATATATCAAATTTAGCTTATCATTCTGAACTTTTGAGAATTCAAGACATAGGAATTTTCCACCAGGCTTAAGAACTCTATACGCTTCATTTAAAGTTTTTTTGATATCTTTTGTATTTCTTAGGCCAAAACTAATTGTATAAAAATCAAAAAAATTATTTGGCGCTGGTAGATTTTCTGCATTACCCACTTTCCATTCTAAATTTTGATATTTTGGAAGTTTTTTTTTTGCAATTTCGAGCATACCTTTGTTGGGATCAATTGAGAGTACATGATTATCTTTACTAGTTTTTTTAAGGTAGAGACTTGCAATATCTCCAGTTCCACATGCCACATCAATTAATTTTTTATTAGATAATGGCGACATCATATTAATTAGATTTCTTTTCCAAACTCTATGAGCACCTAAAGACATCAAATCATTCATCAGATCATATTTGTCAAAAACTTTTTCAAATACGTTTTTTACAAGGTTTTTTTTATTTTGTAGTTGTTGGCGCATGTTATTTATTTTTATTAAATGTAATATAGTATGAAATGCCGGAATTACCAGAAGTTGAAATAGTTAAGCAATCTCTAAATAAAATTGTAAAATCTAAAATAATTCTTAAGGTATTGGTAAATAATAGAAATTTAAGATTTAAAATTCCAAACGATTTTGAAAAAAATTTAAAAAAAAAAAAAATTATAAAAATTTTGCGGAAATCAAAATACATAATTTTTAAGTTGAATTTTAATAATTATTTAATTGCACATTTAGGGATGTCTGGAACTTTTCATTTAATTATGAATAATAATAAGAAAAATACTAATCTAAGTTTTTATCAAAAGAAAGATCTGCCAGAAAAGCACAATCATTTAGTATTTTATTTTGATAAATTTCAAATAATCTATAATGACCCAAGAAGATTTGGATTCATTAAGATTGTAAAATCAAAATCTGATATGATTAAATATTTTGATAAACTTGGACCTGAACCTTTTTCACCTTCTTTTAATTTAAAATATTTAAAGAAAAGATTTAATAATAGCGTTAAGAATATTAAAAATTCTCTTTTAGATCAAAACTTAATCTCAGGTATTGGAAATATTTATGCAAGTGAAATATTATTTAGAAGCAAAATAAATCCATTTAAAAAAGTTAAAAATTTAACCTCATATGAAATTAAGAATATAATTTCGAAGACAAGATTTGTTTTATTATATGCAATTAAAAGAGGCGGATCATCTATAAGAGATTTTAAAAATATTTTAGGATCTAAAGGAAACTATCAAAATGAGTTTAAAGTCTATTCCAAAGAAAATTATAAATGTCCTACTAAAGGATGTGTATCAAAAATTATAAAAACAAATATTAATAATAGATCAACATATTATTGTAAAAACTGCCAAAAATAGTTAATTATTTTATTGACCATCTAATTTTCAAAAGCTATACAGCTTTCTCTATGGCAAACACAAAATCTGCAATTAAAAGAATTAGAAGAATTTCAAGACAAACTTTGGTAAACAAATCGAGAAAAAGCAAGTTTAGAAGCTCAATAAAAAAAATGAACTTACTTATTGAAACGAAGAAAAAAAAAGAAGCGCTTGAATTTTTGCCTAAGTTAAACTCAGAGCTTATGAAAGTTGCTAAAACAGGTATTGTGAAAAGACAAAATGCGTCAAGGAATATTTCTCGAATAACAAAAAAAATTAACTCGCTTTAATTGAATCGTAAATAATTTTTTTTCTAGTCAGAGTTGATGACTAAAATATACAAATTGTGATGTTTACACTAAATATAAATTTAAATTAAAAGAAAACACTACATGTAGTTTTTTTTTTTAATTTTTTTTTAAAAAAAAAATTTTTAAGTAATTTAAATTAATAAAAGAAAATTCAATTTTTAATTTAAAATAAAATTCAATTAGTAATTTATTAGTTCACTCACAGATTTAATATATTTTTAAAATTAAATTTATTTTTATTGCATAATAAAAAATTTACCCTTATGAAATTTTAGACCTTCATGAAAAAAAATTATACAAATTCTAGCCAAGACACTAATGTTTTGCATGCTTTCAATTGGCAGACCGTTCAATCTGATATGAGAAATAAATTTGGTAACGATATTTATGAGAGTTGGATAAAAAAAATTACTTATCTTGATGAATATGAAGATTATATTTTAATTTCAGTATCAACTAGGTTTATTAGAGACTGGATAACTTCAAGATATTTAGATCAAATACTTAAAATAGCCAAAACACATAAAAAAAATTTGAATAGAATTGAATTCATAGTCAAAGACTCCAATAATCAAAAAAATCAAAGTGATGAAAAGAATATATCTAGCAGTTCCAATATATCTTTCATCGAAGACTCGTTTTTGCAGTACAACAGATTAGATTCTAACAAAAAATTTGAGAATTTTATAATTGGAAATAGTAATAAAATAGCTTTTGAGGCATCAAAAAAAGTTTCTGAGCAAATAGCTCACTATAATCCTTTGTATATTTATAGTGGAGTTGGCATGGGAAAGACACACTTGCTTAACTCAATTGGTCTAGACTTGAAATGTAAATATAAAGTTATTTTTATTAGTGCTGAAAGATTCATGTATCAATTTGTTAGATCTATTAAAATTAATGAGATGGTAAAGTTTAAAGATTACTTTAGAAACACTGACATATTTATAATTGATGATATTCAGTTTATGAATGGAAAAGAAGCGATGCAGGAAGAATTTTTTCACACATTTAATTCATTAATAGATAAGGGTTCACAAATAGTAATTTCAGCTGATAGACCTCCAAATAAACTATCTAGAATTCAAGATAGAATAAAATCCAGATTTTCAGGTGGATTAGTTATAGATATCCAAAATGCTGATTATGAATTAAGACTAAAAATAGTTAAATCTAAATGTGAAGAGTATGAAACACTTTATCCAAATGAAATAAAAATACCTAATAATATTCAAGCATTTATAAGCGCTGAAATTAAAACAAGTATTAGGGAACTTACTGGCGCATTAAATAGAATAACTTCATTTATTAAAGTTTATAACAAAATACCTAATCTTTCTGAAGTAAAAATAATTCTAAAAGATTTATTAAATGTATTAGATAACAAAGTAGATATTGATCAAATCCAATCTGAAGTTTGTAAATTTTTTAAAATTAGTAAAAACGAAATGTTATCACCAAGAAGATCAAGATATTTAGTTAGACCAAGACAAGTTGCAATATTTTTGTCAAAATTACTTACGTCTAAATCTTTACCTGAAATAGGAAGGGAGTTTTCTAATAGGGACCATACTACAGTAATTCATTCAGTAAAAATGATAGAGAAACTTAAGTTAAGTGATAGTTTATTAAACTCAAATATTGAAACTTTAAAAAATAAAATTTTATACACGAAATAAAATGAGATTTAGTGCTAATCAACTAGAATTACAAAAATCATTAAATTATTGCCAAGGTGTAATTGAAAAAAGGAGTACATTACCAATTTTGTCTAATATTCTGTTAGATGTCGGTAACTCTAAACTTACAATTACTGCTACAGATTTGGATTTAATCTTTATCCATAAAATTTCAAATGTAGAGATACAGGAAGAAGGCAAGACAACAACTACTTCATCAGTTATGTATGATATTGTAAGAAAATTATCTGCAGGAAAAAAAATAAATTTTTCAATGCAGAATGCTAAATTACAATTAGAATGTGAAAAATCAAAATTTAACTTAAATATAATTGACCCTAGCGAATTTCCTATTACTGACGAAGATTTTAATGAAAATAAGTTTAAAATTAAATCTAAAATATTACTTAAACTTTTAAATAAATGTAAATTCTCAATATCAAATGATGAAACAAGACATTATTTAAGCGGAATTTTTTTTCATCAAACTCAAATTGAAAATAATTTTTACTTAACTGCAGCTGCAACAGACAGCCATAGAATGTCAATATCTAAAGTCAAACTTGAGAATCAAATAAATTTTGATCCAATTATTCTTCCAAAAAAGACTATTTTTCAATTATGTTCTCTTTTAGAAGATTATGACTCTGATGTTATAATTTCAAATTTAAATTCAAAAATAAAGTTTGAACTAGATAATAGTATTTTAATATCAAAATTAATTGATGGTAAATTTCCAAATTATGTGCAAGTAATACCAAAAAATAATCAAAAAAAATTAGAAATAGATCTTAAGCTATTTCTAAATTCTGTTGATAGAGTTGCTTCAGTTTCTTTAGATAAGAAAGATGGAGTAAAATTTAACTTGTTAAAAGATCAATTAAATTTATCTGTAATTAATGCAAATAGTGGTGATGGCAAAGAAACTTTGAATGTAAAATTTGACCACGAATTAGATATAAGTTTTAATTCTAGGTATTTAATTGATGTAGCTTCCCAAATAGTTGGAAATAAAATCGAAATTTTCTTAAATGATATGGGTTCACCGGCATTAATTAAAGACCCTGGTGATTTTGATAGTATTTATGTTGTCATGCCTATGAAAGGTTAATTTATTTTTTCAAGCTCTTCATAAATTTCTTTTTCTAAAAGATTTAAAAAAATTTCTTTTTTAAGACCTTCATTTATCGCAGGAAGTATTGATATTGTAATTGATTTGTTTCCAATTAATTTATTATTTTTAGACCAAACATTTCCTGAATTTATTGCTATAGGTTGGCATTTAATATTTAATTCGTTATAAATTCTTCCTACACCTTTTTTAAATCCAACAGACTCACCTGGGTTTGTTCTTGTCCCTTGAGGAAAAATTAATACTGGCCTGTTTGTATTATTCACAATCTTAGAAATCTTTTCAATGAAACCTAAATTTTCCTTAGTAATCTTATTTCTGTCGACTGATATAGCGCCAATCTTTTTTAAATAATTTCCAAAAATTGGTATTTTAACAAGTTCTTTCTTTAATATAAAAACTGGGCCATCAAATATTGTTTGTAAAAAAAAAGTTTCAAACATTGATTGATGAGAGCAAGCAATGAAGAATTTTTTATTTTTAATTAAATTTTCTTCTCCTTTCATTTTAATTTTAGTTGATAGAAAAAATTTTAAACAGAAAATACACCAATATCCCATCAGTTTACCTCCAGAAATAGCAATTTTATTATTAAGAAATAATGAAGGTAGATATATTATTGAAATAATAATAATTCCTAAAAAAAAGAAAAATTTAAATAAGAAGCTTCTTATCATTAATATTATGTAATTTCACTTAGTTTTTGTCTTTTAAAAATTATTAAACTTTTCTTTTTTTTGATTAGTACTTCTGTAGGCATAGGTCTGACATTGTAGTTTGAACTTAGAGACATACCATAAGCTCCAGTATTAAGTATTACAATATTTTCACCTTCTCTAACTGGTTGAAACTTCTTTAATCTCAAAAATGTATCAGTTGTTTCACATATAGGTCCGACAAATTCTATTATTTTATTTTGTATTTTATTATTTTTAACTATTGGTAAAATTTCATGTTTGGCACCATACAAAGCTGGTCTTAAAAAATCATTCATCCCACAGTCCAATATTACAAAGATTTTGTTTTTTGTTTCTTTTATATAGGTAATTTTACTAATTAAAACACCAGCACTGCCAATTATAGATCTTCCTGGCTCAAAAATAATTTTAGAGTTGTGAGTCTTTAAGAATTTATTAATTAAATTACTATAAATTTTATAATTAAGTTTTTTACTTTTCTTTTCATATGGAATACCCATACCGCCGCCAAGATCAATAAAATCAAATTTATAATTACTTTTTTTTATTACTTTATTTACAACATTTAACATTTTTTTGTATGGACGATAATCTAAAATCTGGCTTCCTATATGTACACTTAAACATTTAACATTTAAATTTTTCGAAATTTTAGAGAATTGAATTAATTTCAAGAATTCTTTTTCATTTACACCAAATTTATTTTCACTATTGCCAGTAGATATTTTTTTAATTGTTCTTGCATCAGTATCTGGATTTAGTCTAATTCCAACATTAACTATTTTTTTTTTAAACTTTGCAATTTTATCAATTAAACGAAGCTCACTTTCAGATTCAACATTAATTAATAATATATCCTTCTCTATTGCAAACTTTAATTCTGAAAAGGTTTTACCGACACCCGAAAATACAATTTTATTTGATTTAATTCCCGATTTCAGTGCTTTTATTAATTCTCCTTGGGAAACTACATCAGCACCAATATCAAACTTTTTAATCTCATTAAGAATTTTTTTATTTGAATTAGATTTTACTGAAAAGCAAATTAGTGGGTTAAATTTTCTAAAGTTTTTTTTAAAAGTTAATATATTTCTCTCCAATTCATTGTAAGAATAACAATACAATGGAGTCCCATGCTTTTTAGCAAGTGTATTTAAATAAATACCATCAATAGCAAGTTTATTATTTATATATTTCATTTCAAAAATTTTTTGTTAATTATTCAGTGTTTTTTTGTCATTTTCAGGAACATATTTTGGATCTCCTTTTTTCCCACAAGACCCAAATATAAACAAAATTGACAGCAAAATTAAAGTTTTTTTTATCATTTATAAATTCTATTATATTTCTTTATCATCTTTTTTATATTATTAAATGATGTTCCGCCAAATGATTTCTTTGAATTGATAGAATTTTCAAGTGTTAAGATTTTAAAAATTTTACTATCTATTTTTGAATAAAATTTTTTCAATTCCTTCAGAGTTAATTGGTCCAATTTTTTATTATTTTTTTCAGCATAATTAACTATCTTTGCAGTTACCCCATACGCAAGTCTAAAGTTTATTTTGTAATTTTTTACTAAATAATCAGCAAGATCAGTAGAAGTTATAAACCCTTTTTTAGCCAGTGAAATCATTTTGTCTTTTTTGGGTTTTATATTTTTTAAAACTTCATCAAGCAGCATAATGCAAATAGTTAAACTATCATAAGTTCTAAAAACTATTTCTTTATCATCTTGCAAATCTTTAAAATAAGAAAGGGGCAATCCTTTAAGTATAGTCAGCATTGAAAATAAGTTCCCATATGAATTTCCTGTTTTTCCTCTTAGAAATTCAAGAGGGTCTGGATTTTTCTTTTGAGGCATAATCGAGGAACCAGTTACTATTTTATCTGACATTTCAATCATGTTAAATCCATCCGAATTCCATATTATTAATTCCTCAGAGATTCTTGATATGTGCAAGGAGCAAACGGAACAAGTATATAAAAAATCTAGAACAAAATCACGATCAGATACAGTATCGATTGAATTGCTAGTTGGTTTTTTAAAACCTAATTTTTTTGAAGTATAATTTCTGTCTATATTAAAAGATGTTCCTGTAAGAGCCGCAACACCTAATGGATTTTCATTTAGACTTTCAAGGTTTTTATTATATCTTTTTTTATCCCTTTGAAACATTTCTATATATGCTAAAAGGTAATGAGCAAAAGAAACTGGTTGAGCATTTTTGAGATGTGTAAAACCAGGCATAATTGTGTAAATATTTTTACTAGCCAATTTTAGAATTGTTTTAATTAACTTAGATAAACTCAAATCTAAATCTTTACTAGATGATTTAATCCATAATTTAAAATCTGTGATTACTTGATCATTTCTAGATCTTCCAGTGTGAATATATCCTGCATCATCACCAATAAGTTGGTTAAGTCTTTTTTCTATATTCATATGTATATCTTCATATTTTTTATTAAACTTAAATTTATTTTTATTAATTTCATTTTTAATTTTCTTTAATCCATTTAAAATTCTTTTTTGTATTTTTTTTGATATTATTTTTTGTTTATAAAGCATTTCAACATGTGCAGTTGAGCCCTGAATATCTTCAATGAAAAGTCTTTTATCTATATCAATAGAATTTCCAATTTCTTGAAATAAAGAAGAGGTTTTCTTTATTCGTGTTTCCCAAAATGCTTTATTGTTTTTATTTTTTATCATGATAAAAAAAGTTCAATTAATATTTATGAATTGTTTATAATGAAATAATTAAATTATGTCATTTAGTTTAAATACTACAATAATTGAACCTGAAGAATATAGTAAAATTGAAAATATATTGATTTTGCTGCACGGATATGGTGGCGATGGTAAAGACATAAGCTCTTTAGCGTTAAATATGAGGAGACATGTAAAAAAAACCATTTTTTTGTGTCCAGATGCAAATCAAAAATGTTCTATAAATCCATCAGGTTTTCAGTGGTTTGATTTAGCAACTGATGATCAAGATTACATATTAAATGAGTCGATAAAATCAGAAATACAGGTTAAAAAATACATTGCGGAAATTTCACAACACTATCAAGTACCATTTAGGAATATTTGCTTATCAGGTTTTAGTCAGGGTTGTATGATGTCTTTAAGTGTAGGACTAACAAGTAACGAAAATTTTAATTCAATAATTGGATATTCAGGTAAGATTTTAGATCCAGAAAACCTTTCAAAAAGAATAAGCTCTAAAACGAAAGTTTTACTTTTTCATGGTGAGCTTGATACAGTTGTTCATCCAAGTAATTTGTTAGCAGCAAAAGATTTTTTACAGAGAAAAAAAATTGAAGTTGAAGCAAATCTGATAAAAAATTGTCAACATTTGGTACCAGTTGAAGCTGTTAGTTCAACTATAAGCTTTTTAAAAAAAAATTTAACAATTTCATAAAATTGAAATAAAGTTAATGTTACATATTGATTATATATTTTATATACGTTAAAAAATTATATGAATTTTACAGATCAAAATTTATCGCTAGAAAAATGTCCAGCTTTAGTTTTAAACGCTGATTACAGACCACTTAGTTATTATCCACTTTCATTGTGGAGCTGGCAAGATTCTATTAAATCAGTTTTTTTAGATAGAGTGGTAATAATTAACAATTATGATCGGGTAATTAGAAGTCCTTCTTTTAGCATGAAGCTACCAAGTGTAATAGCTTTAAAAAATTACATTAGACCACAATCCGATCCAAACTTTACTAGATTTAATGTCTTTTTAAGAGATAAATTTTCATGTCAATATTGTGGAAGCAATAAAGAATTAACATTTGATCATTTACTTCCAAGATCTAAAGGAGGTAAAACTAACTGGGATAATGTAGTAACTGCTTGCTCTAACTGCAATGTTAAGAAAGGTGGAAGACTATTAAAAAACTCCGGTATGGAACTTTTTCAAAAACCATATCAGCCAACGACTGAAGATCTGCATAAAAATGGAAAAAACTTTCCTCCAAATTTTCTTCATAAGAGTTGGATGGATTATTTGTATTGGGACGTAGAACTTGAGCCTTAATTAAATTTTTTCTGAAATTTTAATTGCTATCCTAGATCCTGTCTTAATTATTTTATCTAGTAAAACATATGCACCATGTTTTGTTGCTCCCTCATCATAAGCTATATCCTTATGCATAATTTCATCATCTCTGAATTTCTTAATTTTTTGTTTTAATCTGATCTCGTCTTCCTCAAGTTGAGTCAATTGATTGGAATAATGTTCTTGAATTACCTCTTCAACTGAAGCAGTACAAAGCATTGCAGCTTTTTTTCCAAGCAAAGTAGTACTAAAACCTAGTCCAACACCAAATAAATCCCACAATGGCAAAAGTTTAGTGGGTTTTATGTTTCTTTTTTTTATTTCACTATTAAAGTAATTACTGTGCTCTATTTCATGTGATTTCATTTTCTCAATTATTTTTTTTAAACCTTCATCTTTCTTGATTGTATTTAAAGCTAATAACTGACCTTCATAAATTTTAATTGCACCTCTTTCACCCGCGTGATCTACTCGTATAAACTCCTCAATTTTATTTTTATCTGTTTTTTTCATTTATATATATATAGATACTTACTGTAGCTATAACAAACGAAATGATAAAATTTATCGTCGCAAGAGATAGCCCGAAGATTCTAAAATTTACATATTTACACCCTGAACTTGTTTTTTGAAGTGATTTTAAAATTTCATTTTTATCTAAACTTTCAATTTCATTGTCTACACATCCAGAAAATTCAGAGAAAATACCTATCTCTATTCCATAATGATATCCAGATAGTACAGCACTTAAAATAAAAATTATTACTAATGAAATTAGAAATTTTTTTTTATTACTCAAATAATATCCACCAAAACAAATAACAATAGATAATATATATGGTATTCTTTCATATATACATAATTTACATGGATCAGCCCCAAAAATATTTTCGATTATCAAAGCCCCAATTAAAATAGATAATGATATAAAAAATATAAATAAAAAATAAGTTTTTATATTCCAAATTCTAAACATATTTAAAAATTCTGAAGATACTTATAAAGCAGGTATCCAACAACTATTAGTAATAAAGACAAAACAATCGATACGAATAATAACCTTTTTTCAATTATTCTTTTTATAGTTGGCCCAAAATATCTTATTAGCAAAGCAACTATAAAAAACCTCGAACCTCTAGTTAATGCTGATACGATTATAAAATAAAATATATTAAAATGAACAAAACCACTAGTAATTGTTAAAAGCTTAAAAGGAACAGGAGTAAATCCTGCTATTGCTAATAAAGTAATCCAGGCAATAGTTCCACCATCAGATGAGACTTTATCTTTTAAAAAACTTACATTATCTACTCCATAAAGTTCAAAAATTTTTATCCCAATTTCGTTAAAAAAAACATATCCTATTAAATATCCAACTAATGCTCCAAGAACTGAACCAATTGTTGCGACAGTTGCGATTCTTAGCCAATTTCTTTTTCTTGCAATCGTCATTGGGATGATCATTACATCAGGTGGAACTGGGAAAATGAAACTTTCAATAAAAGAAATAAATCCTAAAAAAGAAATCGACTTTTTGCTAGAAGCAATTTCTAAGGATTTATCATAAAGCTTTCTAAGCATATTTTCTTTTAATATAATTATACTTCTTATACTATATTAAAAATATATGAACATTTTAAGGGCGAATGGCGGAACTGGTAGACGCGTTGGACTCAAAATCCAATGGCAGCAATGCTGTGAGAGTTCGAGTCTCTCTTTGCCCACCAATATAAATGAATTTTAAAAATTTTGAAAATCTATTAGATTTATTTTTTAATAAATATCAAAATCAAAACGAAAATGATATATTTTTAGAATCTTTAGCTGATGAAAAAAATAAATATTCATGGAAAAAAACTTTTCTCTCTGTTAAAAAATTTTCTCAAATAATTAAAAATAATTCCAATAGTGGTGAAAGATGTTTATTAATTTCAGAGAATAGACCTGAATGGATGATTTCAGATTTGGCTATTATGTTGTCTGGATTAATTACTGTTCCAGCATATACTACTTACTCAACTAAGGATTATGATTATATTATTGATGACTGTAAACCTTCCATAATAATTGTATCAAATCAAGTTCAATATAACAAAATAAAAGAAATTATTAGTAAAAAAAATTTTATATCAAAAATTTTTTCGTTTGAAGATTTAGAAACTAATGAAAATGAATATATTAATATAAATAATTTTTTATCTGATCTAAATCAAGTAGACAATATGATACCAAAAATTAATATAAAAAGAAAAGATCCCGCATGTATTATTTATACATCTGGAACTCAAGGAAATCCAAAAGGAGTAATTTTAAGTCATGGTGGGATTCTTAATAATTGTGAGGGAGCATTTGATTTACTCAAACCAATAATTTCGAAACAAACAAGATTTTTAACTTGGTTGCCTTTATCACATTCATATGAACATACAGTGCAATTTGTACAAATATGTATTGCAGCAAAAGTATATTATGCAGAAAGTATTGATAAGCTTATAAAAAATATGAATGACTGCAAACCTGAAATCATGACAGCAGTTCCTAGATTTTATCAAAATTTGTATCAAAAAATTAATGCAAGTTTTAATAAAACAAAAGGAATTAAAAAAATAATGATTAGTAAAATGTTAAGTTTAGGTATTAAAAAGATTAGAAAAGAAAAGTTGGTAATTTTAGAGGCATTTATTGACAGAATTTTAGAGTTTGTTGTAAGAAAAAAAATCAAAAAACAGTTTGGTGGAAGTTTAAAAACTTTTGTTTCGGGAGGAGGTGCGTTAGATAAGAATGTGGGAGAATTTTTGAATGCTATTGGTTTACCAACCTTACAAGGATATGGTTTAACCGAGGCGTCTCCCGTCATAAGTTGCAATCCAATAAATCAAATTAGAGTTGAAACAGTAGGAATTCCTTTCAAAGGTGTTGATGTAAAAATTGCCAAAGATGGAGAAATTTTGGTTCAAGGAGAGAATGTAATGTTGGGTTATTGGAATAACTTTGATGCTACAAATAAAGTTTTAAAAGATGGTTGGTTACATACCGGTGATATTGGATATTTTGATAATGGGTATTTAAAAATTACCGACAGAAAAAAAGATATAATTATAACTCCAGGTGGAGACAACATATCTCCAATAAAAATAGAAAATGAACTTACTAATTCCGAAAAAATTGAACAAGCTGTAGTTTTTGGTGACAATAAACCATATTTAATAGCGATGATAGTATTAAATGAAAATTTTCCTTCTACCAAAGATGAAATTCAAGAAGAAGTAAATAAAATAAATAAAAACCTTTCTAAAATTGAAAATATAAAGAAATTTTTTATATCAAAAGAAAAATTTACAATTGAAAATGGAATGTTAACTCCAACATTAAAGTTAAAAAGATATAAAATTATTCAAAAAAATTTAAATAATTTTCTCAAACTTTACTAATTTGTATAAAAAAGTTGTTTATTAGTGGCTTATTACTTAACTTTTTTTTAATCTTTTTTAAAACTAAAAAAAAAGTTTTAACAGATATTCTTTGTTAAAATTAAGTATTTGACACTAGTTGTTAAAAAAAATAATAATTAGTAAATAACGAATCAATTTGATTCGTAAACAAAAAGGGAGCTAAAGATGGCTAAAAGAAGAAAAAAAGCTAAAAAAGCTAA
>MDTB01057060.1_pt1 | contig 19109 bp, 20 predicted proteins | sample 811161 | NCBI WGS metagenome assembly MDTB01 (sample SAMN05326650, study PRJNA326480) | marine metagenome | isolation source: seawater | place: Mediterranean Sea | collected 2009
AAATATATTTAATTCATTTAAATCGTTTTTAAGTTTATTGATAGAAATTGTAATGTTATTGTCATATTGAGGTGTAGTAATAGATTGATTTGCCATTGATTGATTCATCTTAGAAAACATATTTTTTTGTAGCTCATCCGTATTAGCATCAATCTTTGTAAGCTTCAGGAATTCTTTAAATTCATTTTCAGTCATTAAAATGCGGTAATAAACTAACTCTTCAATAACAGTTGCGCGTGGTAACTCCTTTGTTTCAGAAACAGCTCCAATGTTTAGCTCCTTTAAATAATTTAAATGAATTCTAATCGCATTTTTCCTCCAATAAGTACCATTCCAATAGTCTGAGTTAAAAATTAATAATGGGCTTTTTAAAAATTCGAGTAGAAAAGAATACATCGATATTTTGTTAACATGTTCCTTTCTAGCGTTATTTAATATCTCGGTATTCATCAAATCCATGTTACACCTTTTTGTGATAATTATTCCATTAATTACTTGAAGTATAGTACTTGTAGTTTGATATGTCCCTAAAAGATTCTATATATTAAGTCTATGCACGAATTCATTACAAAACGTACAGATATTTCATACGAAACCCTCTTGGTAGATAAAACGCCTCGTAACTGGGCAAAAAAAGCTGTGGAATCAGTTTCCGATCTTTTGATTGATCATGCACATTGTGAACGAAAAGCTGCACAATCTGCCATGACGTTAATTTACAGATATCCGCACCTCCATTTTGTAAATGAATTATCACGTCTAATACGAGAAGAAATGGTTCATTTCGAGCAGGTTTTACGTTTCTTAAAATTATATAATATTAAGTTTCGCTCACTAAAACCCTCTGGTTATGGTCAGTTTTTGGCGTCCTTGGTGAATATAGACAATCAATACTTAATAAATCATTTAATTATAAATGGAATCATTGAGGCGAGAAGTTGTGAGAGAATGGGAGCTTTTTCAGAATTTGTTAATCCGGAGTTATCTACATTCTATAAAAAACTCCATGATGCAGAAAGGAGGCATTGTTCAATGTACATTGATTTTGCACAATCGCTATCGAAAGATTCAATTGACTGGCGCATCAAAGAATTTGCAATAAAAGAGTCAGAATGGTTGAGCCAATCATCACGTTTAATTCGCTTTCATAGTCCCCATGGGTAATAAATTTTGTTCTGCTTGTAAAATTTTAAAATTCAGAGATAATGTCTTAGGTGGGTATTCATAAATCAGCAGTTCTTATTTTAGATGGGTGGGGCATTCGAAAAGAATCCCGTTATAACGCAATCGCTACTGCTCATACACCAAATTGGGATTACCTTACATCAAAGTATTCAATGAGTTTATTATCTGCATGCGGCGAATCTGTAGGTCTTCCTAGGGGCCAAATGGGTAATTCTGAAGTAGGGCATATGCATATAGGCACCGGTCAGATCATTAAACAGGCTTTGTGTAGAATTAATGAATCAATTTCTTCCGGTCAGTTTGAGGAATTATTAGAGCAACAGTTTTACAGGCATAAAGGCTTTGATAAGGTCCATTTAGTTGGCCTGGCATCTAATGGTGGTGTTCATTCACATCTTGATCATTGGTTAGCATCATTGTCAGTTCTCAAAAACATACCAACGAGGCTACATATTTTCACAGATGGTCGTGACACGCAACCTAAAGTAGCGAACAAAGAATTACAAAAATTAATCGAACTAGTGAATCAAAATAATAACCATTTAGTTCAAAGTGTTTCTGGTCGTTTTTATGGTATGGATCGAGATAAACGTTGGGAAAGAACAAATTTAGCTTTTGATGCAATCAATGGCCATTGTTTTACCAATGATCAAGACGTTTTAAGTTACATTGAAAAGCAATATACTATGAATATCACAGATGAATTTATTGAGCCTAAGTCTTTTTTAAATGAAAAAGTCTCTTCAAATGATCTAGTAATTGCAATCAACTTTAGACCAGATAGGATGGTCCAAATTGCATCAAAACTAAAAAACACCACCCCTTTGATATCTTTTACAGATTATAAATTAGGTAATGCTGTGTTATTTACGCCACCCAAAGTGAAACATTGTTTAGGCTCGATTATTTCTTCAAACTCTTTATCACAAGTCCGAATCGCAGAGACTGAAAAATATCCACATGTTACATACTTTCTTAATGGTGGAGTAGATGACACTTTTGATAAAGAAAAACGACTTTTGGTTTCATCTCCAAAAGTAAAAACCTATGACGAATGCCCTCAAATGAGTTGTGAGCAAGTAACGCAACATGTAATAACTGAAATGAAAAAGAACACAGATTGCATTGTAGCAAATTATGCAAATGCTGATATGGTTGGCCATACGGGTAATTTTGATGCCACAGTTAAGGCATGCGAGTGGCTAGATCGATGCATCGGTGAAATTTATAATGCTAACAAGAAATGTAACTATGAGCTTTTCATTTGTGCTGATCATGGGAATGCCGAATGGATGTTTCGTCCAGAGAGTAAAACAATTATGAAGTCTCATACACCATCACTTATTCCACTAATGTACTGTCGTCCTGGGATGCTAAAACAAAAAGGTCGTTTAAGTGATATTTTACCGACATTGCTTACAGCGATGAATCTATCTATACCTACTGAAATTATGGGCGAAAATTTACTCTTGAGTTCAAATTAATGCTTGAGATTTCGTTGATATCGGTGTTTAATAAAATTTTTTAGAACAATGATCAGGAGTAAAGTATGAGTTTATTACAAGGAAAAACAGTTTTAGTTACTGGAGCTACAAAAGGGTTCGGAAAATCATTTGCATTGAATGCTGCTCAAGAGGGTGCGAACGTTGTAATTGTTTCAAAGGCTGTACATATTAACAACATAAATAAAGATACAATTTTTACTTTAGCGGACGATATTGAGAAACAGGGTGGTTCAGCCTTATCAATCCAAACTGACATTAGATACGACGATCAAATTGAACGTGCTATTAATCAGACCCTAGAACATTTTGGAGCATTAGACATCATTGTAAATGCTGCTAATGTACATGTAGGCTCTTCTACCGTTCAAATGGACATGTCAAATTTTGACCTAATGCATCAAGTGTTACCGAGAAGTTTTTTCTTGTTTTGTAAATATGCTGCAAATCACTTGGCAGATTCACAAAATCCTCATATCCTTACACTTGCACCAAATTTTAAAGATTTATATGAGTCTGATTACTCTAAAACAGGATATGCTTTAAATTGTTTAGGAATGACTACAATGGTAAAAACACTATCCGAAGAATTTAAAGATAGTGGCATTGCTGTAAATGCATTATGGCCTAAAGGACCTATTCAAGATTTTGAAAACGAATTTTTTGCACTTCAGGATCCTGATGCTGAACCACTAATGGTTGATATCTTAGCAAAAGCAGCACTTCAGATATTTCAACAACCAGCTAATCAATTTACTGGTAGATATACCTACGATCGAGATTTAATCGAGGGTACTTCTAATCTGACCGTTGACGATTTTGTTCCTAAACAGTTGGCCCCGCTAGATGATTGACACCAAGTGGATTCAAACAGAATATTGGTTTAGTTTTTGTCAGAACTATTGTAACCTGATTTTTTTCCCTTCGTCTTTACTATTGATTGTATCCCTTTTTTTTGGTTTGTTTATTGCGCCTGTAGATTTCCAACAAGGTGATGTTTACCGAATTATCTTCGTTCATGTTCCTTGTGCAGCAGTATCATTGTGTTTTTATTCATTCGTCGGTTTGTGTTCATTGCTTTATATAACTTCACGAATTAATCTTTTTGATATTATGGCATTATCTTTTGCAAAAGTAGGTGTTATTTTTACTTTTCTATCTCTCTTTACAGGTGCTATATGGGGTCAACCAACCTGGGGGACATATTGGGTTTGGGACGCACGCTTAACCTCACAGCTATTACTTCTAGGAATTTATGTTGCTTACATTAGTGGAAGAGGTTGTTCAAATCCATCCAAACAGCTTAAAATATATATGTCTGTTTTTGCTGTAATGGGTTTAGTGGACTTACCAATAATTCACTTTTCAGTAAATTGGTGGCAAACACTTCATCAGCCTCCGTCTCTTTTCAAATTCGCATATCCAAGTATCGCACCTGAAATTCTTTGGATTTTGATGTATTCCTTAATCAGTTTTTTTGCCATTGCTTTTTCATTTTTCTTGCTTACTCTAAGAACTGAGTTATTTGTATATTGTGAACACAAACGTTGGTTAAAAAAATGTTTAGAATCAGCTATTGTGTAATTGTAAGCTATTTAACAACAGTGGTTGTTTTTTCCGCATATCTAAATTATATTTTAAAACTTTATTACAAACGAGTATCCACTTATCAAGCTCTTAATCAATCAAAAAATTAAACGAAGATTTATGCTTATAGCATTTCAATTAGTTATATTCGTTGTAGCTCTTTATATGATTTTAGATGCTTTAAATCAAAACATTAACTTATATGTTACTCCATCTGAAATAAAACTAAATTCTGTGAATGCAAATAAAGTTTTCAAAGTAGGTGGTTTAGTTAAGCTAGGAAGTGTTTGGAACAAAAAACTAACAACGTTTTTTACAATTACAGATGATAAATCGGAGTTTAATGTTCAATATCAAGGTGTTCTTCCTGGTCTCTTTCGGGAAGGAAAAGGGGTTATTATAGAAGGTTATTTTTTAGAGGAGAGATTTATTGCAACCAATGTCCTTGCAAAACATGATGAAAATTACCGTCCATTAGGATCAAATGTATGATAGTTTTGATTGGGTTCCTAACATTGTTTTTTCAAATTTTGATGAATATTAGAGTTTCTCTTTTAACATTAAAAAAGAAAGTTACTATCAGTAATTTCAACTATTTAGTTTTAATTCAATTTTTATTATTGTTTATTTCTTATCTCTCATTATCATATCTTTTCCTTACGGATCAATTTCAAGTGGCGTATGTGGCTTTACACTCAAATACATATTTACCATTAGTATATAAATTATGTGCTGTTTGGGGGGGGCATGAAGGCTCGTTTTTATTATGGATGACATTGTTATCCTTATGGTTCTGTGTTCTATGGTTCAAAACAAAAGATTGTAGTGATCTGTTTCGTGTAGTGCTTGCTCGTATATTTTCACTTTTGCTATGTGCTTTTGGTTTGTTCATATTTTTTACTTCTAATCCGTTTTTATTGCTTCTTAACCCGCCTACAAATGGAGCAGATCTTAATCCTTTGTTACAAGATCCTGGAATGGTCTCACATCCACCAATTTTATATATGGGGTATGTTGGATTTGCAGCTGTCTATGCTTGTACAATTGCTGGAATTATTTCAAGAGAAACACAGTGGTTAGAGCTCACGCGTAAATCCGCATTAATTGCATGGTCTTTTATGAGTATTGGTATTACGCTTGGTAGCCATTGGGCATATAGAGAGCTCGGATGGGGAGGCTGGTGGTTTTGGGATCCTGTGGAAAATGCGTCATTTATGCCTTGGCTAATAGGTACAGCTCTAATACATTCGCTAATGATCGCAAAAAGCAATAAACACTTCATTCCATGGGTGGCGTTATTGTCTATTTTTGGTTTCTCATTAAGTATTCTTGGTACCTTTCTAGTTCGATCTGGTGTACTAATTTCTGTTCATGCGTTTGCTACTGATCCTGCACGGGGTGTTTATTTACTTTCTTTATTTGTTTTCTCGCTTTTAATTTCAATTACTTTGTTAGTTGTTTCTTTAAATAAAAATAAGCTTATTGATGAGTGGAAATTTGATTGGTCAATTACATCCTTATTAATTGCTAATAATTTATTGTTTATTGTTGCGATGTTTGTTGTTTTATTGGGGACTTTATTCCCTATGATTTATATGGTTTTAGTTTCAAAAAATCTCTCAGTTGGACCTCCATATTTTAATCAAGTTCTTTTACCAATATTTATATTACTGATGATGTTAATGGGGCTATCCATACAATTTACGCGCCATAGATCCAGAGAGGTCATATTCAGGGATCTAGTTCAATTGATTTTAGCGGTCTTTATGTCTACGTCCTTTTTACTTCTATGGGGTGGTCAATTGAAAATAGTAGCGATAATTTCGTTGGCATGGCCATTTTGGCTGTTGATTATTCATTTCGATTATCTTAAGAATAATCAATACTTCAAATGGTCTGCCTTGATTGCACATTTAGGACTCATTGTAACAACAATTGGTATTATTATGAGTACCTTATATAGCGATGAACGTTTGATTTCTATGAAATTAGGAGAACAAGAGCAGATTGGTAATAACACCTTAATATGGCAACATGCGACCAAGATCAACGAAAGTAATTATAATGGATTTAAAGCATGGTTTTTAATAAAAAAAGGAGATCTTTTAATTGCGAGATTAAATCCAGAGTACCGAATTTATACTACATCCCAATCCCCATTACCTCATGCAGGAATTGCATCTCAGTGGTGGGGAGATTATCATTTGAATATTGGACAACATCTCAATGAGGGCTCTTGGATGATACGATGGCAAATGAAGCCTTTTATTAGATTTATTTGGTATGGTGTAATTATGATGGCAATTGGTGGATTTATTGGATTAAGACGAGAATATGCTAAATAGATTAATAATACTCATTCCAATTTTTTCAATTGTTTTATCCCTTTCTGCAGTAATGTATGTAGCACTTTCAATGGACCCAACCAAGATTGAAAGCCCTTTAATTGATATGCCTCTTCCGATATTTTCAAAAGTGGATGTTCTTCATCCTAAAAAGAATGTTACAAAGGCATCGCTATTAGGTAAGGTTTATTTAATTAATGTTTGGGCTTCTTGGTGTGCATCATGTCAGTTAGAACATCACAATCTTCTTAAATATCAAAAACAATACCCATTTAAATTGGTTGGGATCCTTTACAGCGACCATATTAGTCAAGTTTTACCTCTCTTGGTCAATAAAGGAAACCCTTATAGTGCCTTAGTGGATGATCCTAATGGTGATTTTACTATTAAGCTTGGAGTATATGGTACACCTGAGACTTTATTGATTGATGAGAATGGTTTTGTAATGAAACGATTCATTGGAGTAATCACAGATCATGATTGGAATGACGTAATTTTACCGGAGTTGAAGAAAAGTGCAAATACAAACGATAGACTTAAATAATACTGCTGCTGCGACTAATTTAGTTGAATCATTACACTCAACTGGATTTGCAATTATTGACAACGTTGAGTTTGATTTCAATATTATCAACGAATTCTATAAAGAATGGGCACACTTCTTTCAAAATCCAAATGAAGATTATTTATATGATGAACAGTCCGGATCTGGTTGGGTAACAAAAGACCGTTCTGAAACTGCAAAGGGATATAAAGTTCAAGACATAAAAGAGTTTTATCATTATTATCTTCATGGACAGTGTCCAGATCATTTATTGGAAATTACTAAAACTACTTTCTTCCAATCTTTTTATTTAGCATCAAAACTGCTTGATTGGATCCAACTGGCTACTCCTAAGACCATTTCTAATTCGTTTTCTATGCCATTATCAAACATGATATGCCGAAAAAATACTTTATTAAGAATTATACATTACCCGCCAGTTGGTGAGTATTTCATAGAAGGGGGAATTCGAGCGGCTCCACATGAAGACATTAACTTAATAACAATTTTACCTGCTGGAACAGCAGATGGTCTTGAAGTTATGTTAGATAATGGTGAGTGGTTTCCTGTTCGCTTAAATTCAAATCAATGTGTTGTTAACATTGGTGATATGCTACAAGAGTGCAGTAGTGGATATTTTAGATCTACAAAGCATCGAGTAGTAAACCCAGATCAGAAAGATGTTCCTCGGTACTCTATGCCTTTATTTTTACATGCTAAAGATGATGTGATTTTATCAGAAAGATATAACGCGAAAGAATATCTAATGGAACGACTCAAAGAAATTGGATTAGTTAAAGCGTGATTACCGAGGGTCGGAATCGAACCGACACGGTGTTACCACCACCAGATTTTGAATCTGGCGCGTCTACCTGTTTCGCCACCCCGGCAAGGGCTTTATCATTATATCAAATCATTAATTTCTAACAAGCGTTATTTGCAGAGTTCTCTTGCAATTAGCATTCTTCTAATTTCGGTTGTTCCACCACCAATTTCGTAGAGTTTTGCGTCCCGCAACAATCTTCCAGCATTATATTCATTAGTATATCCATTACCACCGAGAATTTGGATGGTGTCTAGTGCTGTTTTAACACCTGATTCGCTGCAAAATAAGTAAACACTCGCTGCTAGTTCCCTAGAAAGACATTTTTGGTCGGCATCCTTTGCTGCTTTATCTAAAAATGCTTCTGAAGCTTCTAAGCGTGTATACATATCTGCAATTTTACCTTGAATCAATTGAAAATCGCATATTCTTTTATCAAACTGTCTTCTACTTTTTGCATAATCAAGTGCAATTCTTAGACATGCTTTTTGTATGCCAACTGGACCTGCCGATAGAATTAGGCGTTCTACATCCAAGCCACTCATCATCACACGTATACCACAATTTATTCCGCCTAGGATATTGTTTTTATGTACTTGAACATTGTCAAAAAATAGACTGCATGTATTTGATCCTCTCATTCCAAACTTGTCTAGTTTAGAGCTTTTGATTAAACCTTTTACACCATTGGGAACTAAGAATGCAGTAATTCCTTTTGAGCCTAGGTCTGGAGAAGTTTTTGCGTAAACGATAATAATTCCAGCTTCTGTACCATTGGTTGTCCAACATTTTTCACCATTAAGAATAAAGTTGTCTCCATGTTGTTTTGCCTTTAATTTCATAGAAACAATATCAGAGCCTGAATTTGGTTCGCTCATTGCGAGTGCTCCGACTAATTTTCCAGCAATTAAATAAGGAAGAAAAATAGATTTCTGATGTTCATTTCCAAACAGTGTAATCTGATTTATGCAAAGATTGGAATGAGCCGCATAACTCAATCCCACAGAAGCACTATGTTCACTAATTTGAGACATTATTTTACAATGTAATGAGTATGATGCATTTAAGCCTCCATATTTTTCTGGAGCTGTTACACCTAATAAACCCATTGAACCCATTTCATTCCAAAGATGTAATGGAAATTCATTTGTAGAATCAATATTACTTGAAATTGATCCAATTTTTGTAATACAAAATTTCTCAATGGATTCAATCATTGTTTTTTCTGTATGTTCCATTTTTTTAAAATAACATTTTTGTTTTTAAATTGCATGAAAATTCTAAAGCTGTTAGGTTTTATGTATGAAGTTGGCTCTACTTTTCATTTCTTTATTATTTAATATCCATGCCGATACAATTTCAAATATAAAACAAAGAGGTGTTTTAAACTGTGGAGTTAGTACTGGACTTCCAGGTTTTTCAAGTTTATCTGATAAAGGTGAATGGCACGGTTTTGATGTTGATATATGTAGGGCAATCGCCGTTTCGATCTTTGATGACTCTCGTAAAGTGAAATTCGTGCCGCTAACAAATCAAATGAAATTCAATGCGCTACAAAATCAAAAGATCGATGTCCTTTCACGGGTAACATCATTTAATTATTCCAATGATCAAAAGAATGGTTTAATTTTTGCTGGAGTTACATACTTTGATTCTCAGGGTGTTATGGTTTATAAACAACCCAATGTTAAAACGTTGAAAGATCTCAATGGTTTAACCGTTTGTTTAATAAGTGGCACAACATCAGAACGTAATCTTGTTAGATACTCAAATAAATATAACATAAGCTTTGAAACCATAAGCTATGAAACAGGTAGTTTTGCACTAAAAGCACTGAAAAAAGGTCGTTGTGAGGCACTATCAACAGATAAGTCAGCTTTATATATTCTTAAAAAAAGCTTAGCGCACCCTGATGAAGCAAATATATTAGAAGAATCGATTGGTTTTGAGCCATTGGCTTTAATGATACGTGATGATGACCCTGAATGGTTTAAGCATATTCGCTGGGTAATTTTTTCACTTATAAAAGCTGAAATAGAGGGAGTAGGTATTTCCGATGCAACAGCACCATATAAGTTTAAAACTAATATACCAAAAAAGTATCAAGCAATTCTCTCAAAAGTAGGTAATTATCAAGACATTTTTAATAGAAATCTTGGTGAAGTCTATGATATTCCCAGGGCCTTAAACGATTTGTATCAAAAAGGGGGGTTATTGTATGCGCCTGATTTCACTTGAAAATAATTAAGTAATTTGTTACATTATTCTAAAAGGAGAGCTTATGAAAGAGTATAACCAATACCCAAAAGATAATGATTTTGAGAATTTGTTGGTTTTTGAAGAGTTATGGCATAAGCTTGATGTTGGTAAGGAGCCTAACGAAGAGAATGTAAGAGCATTCATTAAGGAACTACAAAGAATTAAGCAGTATTGTAGAGAGCAACTCACATTAGCATTGTCTGCAAGCGATAACATTGATTATTTTAATATGTTTATTGCAAATATCGTAGAATTTATCCCCTCCTTTTTTCAAAAGATAAAAGAAAGAGCCCAAGAGGTTCCTTATTTGATGCCATCCTTTTATCTTGCCGTATTTTTATTCGTTTTATTACTTCCATCCCTAATTTTAATTCCTGTGACATTTATTTTAAATCACATTCAGTTTTTTACAATCTTGGGTGCAATCATCATGTGTGGAATGCTTTGGTCTGAACATATGCATCAAGTAAAAAAGGAAAAATTAGAGTGTGTAATTGATAAAGTCGATAGAGCATATTCTCATTTATCATCTAGACGAAGTGACCAAACTGAGAAAATTACTCAGGATACACACCCCTCAAAGATAGTAGAAAGTTTAACCTCTAAGCAGGGTCTATTTGCTGGATATTTTGCTGAGGAAGAAAAATCAGTCGATTATAGCACATGTGATACATTAGCAGCGGTAAAGGTTGAAAAAATTTAATTGAAACGTTGGTCAATTGAGCTTGTTTATAGCATCTTCGTAATTTTACTAATTTACTCCCTTTGTTATTTTTATATTTTAAACACAAAACATATTTATCAACCTCTTGAATTTAATTTTTTATTTAATGAAAGTGAACTATTTTTAGATAATAATTGGTTTGGTTTCACACCTAAAAGTAGTATGTGGGTGCTTTTTTTAGTTGGTCTTTTCAACACAGTGGGATTAAGCTTTGTAACGATGATTTTCGCTACAATCATCGGCACACTTGTTGGTTTAATGCCTTTTATGAACATGACAAAATGTAATTCGTCATTCATAAGTGTTTTTAGAAACGTACCATTGTTTGTTCAATTATTGGCCTGGTATTTTGGTGTTTTCTATATGTTACCAAATACTAGTGAATCAATTCACTTTTTAGGTTTAATCATCAATATTAAAGGGTTGTATTTTCCTAGTATAGGTATTTTAAGTTCATTTATTGCCATCTTTTTTTGTATTCTTTCTACCCAACCAATAAATAAAAACCTTAAATTTTTGAGCTTTATATTGTTAATTATTTATTTCTATATTTACTCACAAATCTCACTTCCAATATATTCTGGCAATCATATCGTAGGTGGTGTTTATATTTCTTCAGAATGTTTATCTTTATGTATTTCAATTTCATTGTTTACAAGTGCCTATATTGCTGAGATTATTTCGAATGCAATAAAGGTTGTTGATATAGGCCAGTTTGACGCCGCAAATGGATTGGGACTTTCATTCTTTCAATGCTATAGGTATGTTATCATACCACAGATTTTCCAGATGGTTCGTCCTTTATTAAATAATCAATACATTAATATTATAAAAAATTCATCTTTGGGTGCATTAATCGGTTTTCCTGAATTGATGGGATTAACGGCAGGTTCAATTTTAAGTAACACTTCAAGAAATGTAGAGGTAATGTTTCTAGCATTAGCAACATATTTTTTACTATGTCATTTGATGACCCTCATGTTTGGAGAAAAAAGATGAGTTATCAATTTATAAAATTCTTGTTAGCTTTTATTCTTTTATTCACATATTTTATACCACATATTGGATGGTTTGTATTTGATCCATTAATTATTGGTTATCAATCTAATAACATTTTCGTAGTATTACTCTTATTTGGTTTTATAGTATCGTTCTTATTTTTTATATTGAAAATGCATCTATTTTCAATATCGATATGGTATTTAAATCTATTACTGATGGTTTTGGTTTCTCCAGCAAACACTCCTAATGGTTTTTTTCTTAATATACTTATCGCCTCAATTTCTATTCCCCTTTCATTTGTTTTTGGTCTTGTATTAGCACTTGGTCGTAATAACAAACTGTGTATATCATTTGCATATACATGTAGATTAATTTCTAGTTTAGTAAGAGGTATCCCTTTTTTAGGAATATTATTTTTTATTATCACAGTAGGGTCAAAGTGTATACCTTCTTCGTTAGAAATTAATCAGGTTATTGTTGCCTGGTTAACAATGAGTCTTTTTGCTGGTGTATATTTATCAGATATTTTCTATTCGGGGATACATGCTTATCCAAGTAGATTAGATGAATCATCTTCAGCTCTTGGACTAAGTGCATTCCAAAATTTAATTTTTTTAAAATTACCTTGGGTAATTCAGTACACTATGTCTCCAGCAATTAATGTATACGTTGGGCTGTTTAAAGAGACTAGCTTGTTAATTGTATTAGGTCTATATGATGTTTTGGGTGTAATGCAAAATGTATTAATAAATATAAATAAAGAAGAAGGGGCTGGGATTTTCTATCTATATGTTGCAATGTGCTATTGGCTAGGAGCAAATAGTATCGGTGATTTTGGACATTGGATAACAAAGCGAATAGTTAGAAATAATCAACTAATGAAAGAACCTACTTGATCCTGTATTTCATCATTAGAATCGAAGCATAGTTGATTTACATAATTTCTTTGACACACTACATTGCTTTGCTGCTCTATGTTCTTTTGTTCTTGGAATCGATCAAAAAAGCCAATACTTCGTAGACAATTAGTGCTGTTGTTAAATAAAATTATTTTTAATATATCCTGACCATATTTGTTTTTATTAAGAGAATCAATTGTATCTTTAATTTGTTCTTTAGGTAATTTTGAAAAATTTGAACAAAATTGTTTCTTAAGGTCTGGAAATACATCAAATAATTGCGTTAAATAATTGATGTTTAAATCTATTGTCTTTGGTAGCGCAGTATCCAGTATTTTTCTTATTTCTTCAGTATTTAAGGGTTTCCAGGCTCGTAAAGTATTACTTTTCATAACACATAAATTTTTAGTTTTAAAAAAAGTATATGTATCTACACCTCCAATTAATTTTGTTTGTAATAGATCAAATACTCTATCCTTACCTAGATAACAAAAAAATTGATGAAGAGTTTTATCATCTTCATGAAAGTAGATTAAATTGTGTAAAATACAAGTGCGATTGAAACTCGTTTTTAGATCCTCTTTTAGATAATGGCAAATAAAATCTTTATTGTTCATGAAATCAATAGATGAGTCGAAACTTTTTAATTTACATGAGAGTTCATTATGAATAAAATGAAATGCATCATCAATTGTGTATAAAGTTTGCATAATTACTCCTTAATCACTATTAATTTAATAAAATTAATTCATTATTTCAATGATTAATTTATTTTTTCTTCTTCATTTACACTAAGGTCAACTTTTTCAATTTTTTCAAAATGTTTTGTGATTTTACTGGATGACTTATGGACAAGATCAATGTCTTGGTAAGCTAGATTGAAATGCCGTGACAAATCATCCATTCTTTTTTGAAATCTCTGAAAGTCTGTAGCTAGAAGCTGAAGGTGTTGTTGAATTACATGAATTTGTTTTCGAGTAGAAAAATCTTTTATAACAGCGTGTGCAGTTGTTAAAATTGCCATTAAGGTAGAGGGTGAAGCGATCCAAACTCGACATTTTTGTGAATATTCTACAAGCTCAGGAAACTCACTATGAATTGTTGCAAATATTGATTCAGCAGGTATGAACATTATGGCAGAATCTGAAGTATAAGGCGGTGTAATATATTTACTTTGTATATCCTTGATATGTTTTTTAATGTCGGCTATGAATAATTGTTTGAATTTTAAAGACTGATCTTCATTGTTTTGATAATTTTTGAAATTATTGAGGGGGAATTTAGCATCAATTGCCAATTTTCCTGTTGGTTCAGGAAGTAGTAACAAACAGTCAACTCGTTTTTTGTTTGGTAATTCTGATTGAAGTTCATAGTGGGTTGATGGTATGAGATTTTTAATTAGATGATGAAGCTGTACTTCACCAAAAGCACCTCTGGCACTTTTGTCGTTTAGAATATCCTTCAAGCCAATTATATCTGTTGAAAGTTCTTTTATCCTTTTTTGTGCGGTATCTATTTCTGCTAAACGTTTTATAACATCTGAAACAATTGCTGATGTTTTATTTAGACCTTCACCAACTTTTCTATCAACATTACCAGATATTTGTTTTAACTGTTGATCTGTTAGTTTCATTAAATTTTGGAATTGTTCTGAGAAAAAATGTGTTTGCTGTCTCAACGTGCCTTCTAACTGTTGTCTAAAGTCTTGCATTTGAAGTTGGAGTGTTTGTTGGAGCTCATGCGGTAAATTACTTTTCATATCTCGTATTGTCTTTTTATAGAAATATTTTGTTGTCATGAAAATGAAACATGAAATAAAAAATATTTCAGCTATAAATAATGAAAAGTTAAGCATATTTAAAGTAAATATATTTTATCATGCATTGTAAAGCTTTAAGATGAAAATATAATTTTTTTACTTTTAACTTTTTAAACTTTAGCGTAACATGTTTAAAATGATACTCTTAAATTTCATCCAACAATACTGGTGGTTATTTTCATTAATCTCTATTTGTCTCATTGGTATACTTATTATTGAAATGATTGATGCAAAGGAACTTACTTTTGGATTAAATGTAGAACAAGCGGTAAAGAAAGTGAACCATGAGAGTTATACTTTTGTTGATACTCGTGAAAAATCAGCATTTGATACATATCGTATTCCTAAGGCAATTCATATATCCAAATTAGTTAAATCCAACTCATTGTGTATTTATTATTGTGACGATGATAAAAACTCTAGGGTAATTGCTAAAGACAAAGGGCAGTTTTTTCTGAAGGGTGGAATCGAGAGTTGGATGAAATCGGATATGCCAATCAAGGAGGTTTAGTGTGATTGAAATATATTCCAAGAAAGTTTGCCCTTTTTGTGATAAAGCTAAGGCATTACTTGCATCTAAGGGTTTAGAGTATGTTGAATATATGGTTGATGAAGATCAGGAACTATTTAAGCAGATGCTTGAAAGATCCAATAGACGTTCTTTACCACAAATTTTCATCAATAATCATCATGTGGGCGGATTTGATGATTTATACGCCCTTAATCAATCAAACGGTATAGAATCGTTGTTAAAAGGAGACTAAAAGTGGTTGAAAAGCAAAACAAAGAAGATCAGATGGATTTTCGATTAGTAGAAATTTTTATGAAAGATTTTTCGTTCGAAGCTCCAACACAGATTAATAAAGTAACAGATGATTGGAAGCCAACAGTAAACCATGAATTTGATATAACTAATACACATTGGAAAGATGATTATTATGAAGTATCTCTTAAAAATACAATTTCTGTCAGTAATGCAGACAAAAAATTATATTTAGTTGAACTCGAGCATGTTGGACTATTTTCCATTAAAGGCTTTGAGAAGGAACAAATGGATCATTTTTTTAATACATTGTGTCCAGAAATAATTTATCCTTATTCAAGACAAATAATTAGTGACGCGGTAAGGCAAAGTGGCTACCCGCCAATTTATTTAAATATTATTAGTTTTGAAGGTGTTTATCGTTCTAAATTGAAAGATAAAGAACAAAAAGCTTAATGGTTGTTATGAAAAGGCTTAGTAAATACGCTAAGCCATACTATTCAATTTTTTTACTAGCATTCATTGCTAGTATTGGAGCTGGTGCTATTGATGCTGGATTCCTTGGTTTAGTGAAAATTTCATTTAACAATTCATATTCTAGTTATCATTTAAATTTCAATCTGATTATTTTAATCTTATTAGTTGCTTTGATTACTAGATCATTTCTTAATGTTGTTTCTGAAGTAGGTGTTTTTCGTTTTGGGAGAAGTATTGTTACTTCTCTTAGAATAGATTTATACAGCCAGTTAGTAAAAATTCCCATTTATATTGTTGAAAAACATTCCACAGGTGAGCTTGCAACAAAATTAATCTATCATACAGAACAATTAGGTAGTGGTTTTTTGCAGTGTCTTCAATGTATTATTCAAGAATTTATTATTGTTATTGCCATTACATGTGCATTATTCTATATTAACTGGCGTATTACGTTATGTACTCTTATCATATATCCAGTTATTGGTTTAATAATTAAAATCGCAACACAATATATGACTCGTCATCAATCTATGATGCAAGATAAGCTGGAATCAATTGCTCATTTTTTAGACGAAACGAGACAAGGCATTAAAACTGTTTGTATGCAGAATATATCCTCAGAACTAAAAAGCATATACCAAAAAATGGTTGAAGAAAATATTGACCATCAATATAAATTTAATAAAGCTTCCGCACTATCATCTGCTGGCAGTCACATGTGTGCGTCGTTACCTATTGTTTTTTTAATTTGGATTATGTTTGCATTCCCAAAGTATGTTACACATGGAGATATTGCTGCGATTGTGCTTGGATTTTCTAGACTCTATCAACCAATCAAGAGAATTGGAAAAATTAATTCAAGTTATGAAACAGCCAATATTGCAGGACGTTCTCTTTTCAAATGGTTAGATATCAAGAAAGAGCGTCTAAACGGTAAAATAATAACATTACAATCAACTCCAGATCTTAAAATAAAGGACGTTTCAGTAGAACGGGACTATAAAAAAATTATTGAGGGCGTAAATATAAATATTCCCTCAAAAGCAGTAATAGCATTTGCAGGCGAATCTGGATCAGGGAAATCATCTCTATTGCTAGCAATTTCAGGCTTACTTCCACTATCTAATGGTGATATTTTTATTGATAAAGATGCACTGAGCAAAATAAATTTATCAAGTTGGAGAAATCAAATTGGTTATGTTGACCAAGAACTACCCATTTTTAATATGACTATTACTGAAAATATCGCTTTTTTTAAACCAGTTGATATGAAAAAGATTGTTAAAGCATGTTATATTGCAAGCCTAGATCCAAACGAGTTTCAAGGTGGTTTTGATCAAATGATCGATTATGGTGGTCATAATTTATCAAATGGGCAAAAGCAACGTATCGTGCTTGCGCGCGCTATTTATCACGCAAAGCATTTGTTAATAATTGATGAGGCAACTTCAGCCTTAGATCAAAAGACTGAATCCAAAGTATATAAAAGAATTAAAGAGGAATTATCTCATTTAACAGTGATTTTGACTAGTCATAGGCCAGCTGGCTTAAGGTATGCAGATGTTATACATGTCATTAGTAAAGGAGAAGTTGTTGAATCAGGGAATTATGACCAGCTAATAGAAAATAATCAGCATTTTGCTAAGATAATGGAAAGAAAAATCAATGCGGAAATTGCTTGAGTCGTATTTAAATTTGAAGTGGTACAGCCAGAGTAACGCTCTTTACTTTCTAAAGCCTCTATCATGGCTCTACATTTTTTTATCCAATGCTAAATACATAAAACCTGCCGAAAAACTTGAAACACCAATTATTGTAATCGGTAATATTAATGCAGGAGGTATGGGTAAAACTCCACTAGCTATATGGCTTGCTCAAAAATTCAAGAAATCTGGTTTGAAGGTAGCGGTAGTTTTAAAGCCATATCGTGTTCGCAAGTTCCTTGGATATCATTTCATATCAATTGATGATAATCCAAGTTTATATGGTGACGAGCCATGTATGATAAAAAATAAAACAGAAGTAGATGTCGTTGTAACATTTAATCGTTTTCGAACAATTGCTCAGATTAAACACGAATTTGACATTATATTGCTCGATGATGGTTTACAAGACATAAATACAGCCAGATCATTCAATATATGTGTCACTGATTATATGAAAAAGTTTGGAAATAAATGTTTATTGCCTGTAGGTCCATTAAGAAACTCAATAGAGTCATTAATTAATGTTGATGAAATTTGTGTTAGAGGTAAGTCAGTATCAATACCTGCTTATACATTAGAAATAGATGGTTTTTATCGTTTAAATGACCCAAATAAAAAATTAATGGCGAAGCTGCCAAAAGCGCATTATATTGCAGTCTCTGGTATGGCTCATCCTGAAAAATTTCATGATAGTCTTAGAGGGCATCTAAAGTCGTTTGAAACTTTATCATATAGTGATCACCATCATTGGAAGCCTGTAGATTTTTTTCAAATTCATAATGAATCAATTGTTGTTACAGAAAAAGACGCTGTAAAATTAAATTTCGAAATATCTGTCGATGTTTATGTTGCAAATACAATAATTGTTCCAAATGATCATTTACAAACTTTATATACAAAATTATTGAAGCTTATTTCTATTGATGATAAAGTTTGAACAGATTGGAGAGATGGCCGAGTGGCTTAAGGCGCTCCCCTGCTAAGGGAGTATGGGGGTGACTCCATCGAGGGTTCGAATCCCTCTCTCTCCGCCATCTACGTATGAGGTATTAAAATGGGTTTACTTATTGATGGTAAATGGTCTGATCAATGGTATGATACAAAAAAAACTGGTGGAAAGTTTTTAAGACAACAATCCACTTTTCGTAACAAGTTAGATACTCCTGACTTTCCTGTAGAAGATAACAGATACATATTATATGTTTCTTATGCATGTCCTTGGGCTCATCGAGTATTAATATATAGACACTTAAAGGGTCTAAAAGAAATACTTCCTGTAATAAATGTAGATCCATTAATGGGATCTTCTGGTTGGTGCCTTAAGAAAACTTTGGATAAATATAATAATAAGGAGCATTTGTATCAAATTTATACCCTAGCAAATCCCCATTATACTGGACGTGTTACAGTACCCGTGCTTTGGGATACAAAGAAAAAAACCATTGTTAACAATGAATCTTCCGATATTATAAGA
>MDTB01196147.1_pt1 | contig 19106 bp, 18 predicted proteins | sample 811161 | NCBI WGS metagenome assembly MDTB01 (sample SAMN05326650, study PRJNA326480) | marine metagenome | isolation source: seawater | place: Mediterranean Sea | collected 2009
AAAATTACCAAATGTAGTACCCATCCACATAACTTTCACTCTGAAATAATTTCTGATAATGGATTAATTGGTTATTTAATTTTTTTAACTTTAATATTTATTACAATTATTTCATTTATAAAAAATAAATTGTATAAAAGTTTTGAAATTTCAATAATTTTCTCATTAATTTTGACATTTATATTTCCTATTAAAACTACTGGCAGTTTTTTTACAACAAATTCATCATTCATTTTTTGGATTTTAATTGGTCATTATTTTTATTTAATGTCTTCTGTTAAAAATAAAAATTAAGAATGTTTTTTTATTAAATAAAAATAAACAATTATTGAAAAAAAAATCAAAAATAATAAGGCTTCCTCATTAATTAAAAATATATACATAGGCAAATTTACTAAAGTCAGGTAAATTATTAATGTTTTAAATAATCCATATTTCTTATAAAGATGATGATGTAAATGGTTCAAATCTCCTTTGAAGGGGCTTTGTTTTTTCCGAATTCTAATAAAAAAAAGTCTTATTAGATCTAGACCAGGTATGATTAAAAGTAAAAAAATTTCCTCTATATAAATGGAATTTGGAAGTGTCCTATTTATTGTAATTAAAAGGTATCCAATTATAATTGAAATAACATAATTTCCACTATCACCTAAGTAACTTTTATTTTTATAATTTAAAAATAGAAATAAGACCATGAAAATAAAAAAAATAAAATAAATTTCAATTAAAAAATGATACTTAATAGCGAGATATGTAAACCAACTTATTCCTAAAAGTATTGCAAGGCAGTTAATTCCATCTGTAAAGTTATAAGCATTAATAAATACGATTATACAAAATATAGGAAGAATTATTTTTATAAAATTATTATCAGGGGTATAAAAAAAACTAAAATATTTAAAATTTAATGTTTGAATAAAAAAATACTCATAGTTTATAAAGAGGGAAATAGTAATAACAATAAATATTAGACGAAAATATGGATCCAAACTAAATCTATCATCTAATAAAGCAACAATAAAAATGGACATCAAGTAAAACAAGTCTACAAAATAAATAGATAATAAATTATTATTTAATAAATAAATTTTATTAATTATTAGACCAATAAATAAAAATAGTCCTCCAATTAAAGGAATTTTATTTTTATCAAAAACGTTAAAAAAATTCGCAATTTGTTTATTAAATTGAAAAAAAATTAAAAATACAAATAAACTTATAAAAAAATATAAAAACAACATATCAATTTTTTTTTCTTTTGAAATTCCTTCTAATTAGGGTTTTAATTATAATAGTTGGTAAACAAATTAGAGAAATAAATAATCTTAAAAAATTAAAATCAAATTTATTTGAAATATGTCCTGTGTATATTTCAAAAGAACCTTTATTAGCAGAAAGCTGTTTATTATGAGATCGAAAGTAACCAATTTTTATAAAGAAGGTTTCTAAATTTGTTATCTTAGCAAATTTTTGCCATAGAAAGAAATCACCTCCAGAGTTTTTCTTTATGTTTAAACCTCCTGATTTTATGTAAAGAGATCTTCTAAAGCTTGTAGACTCTTGTTGGATATAACCATAAAATCTTTTATGAGCTTTCCCATCTAATATTATTTTTCTTGGATATATATATGGAATTAGAGAAAATTTGATATTTTTTTTAATATAACCACAAATACCATTTATCCATTTTATATTAGGATCATTATTAAATATTTTTGCTACATTTTCTGCAGCATTTGGGTGGAGTACATCATCAGAATTAATCCAGATTATATATTTACCCTTACTTTTTAGTATGCCCTTGTGAACAGCATGAAATATTCCATTATCTTTTTTTGTTTCATAATAATCGATATATTTTTTATATTTATTGATTATTTTTTTGGATCCATCTTTGGAGTTACCATCAATAATAATGTATTCTATTTTTTTATAACTTTGATTTATTACTGACTTAATTGTTTTTTCTAAATATTTTTTTCCATTATAATTAGGTGTTATTATCGATATTATAGGAGTAAATTTATTTTTTCCCATTTTATAACTTTTAAGTACTTTAAATATTAATTTTAATAATCACCAATTTAATTTATATATAATTAAGATGATTGAATTAATTATATATTTTTTTTTAATTATATTATTTGTTTTATCTAGTGGTCATTTTTTAGCTAAATTAATACTCAAAAGAGATAGTTATGCAATTGAAATTCACGAATTAGGTTTTTTAGGTATATTTTTTTGTACATTATTATCGACTTTTTTGCATTTTTTTTTGCCATTAAACCAATTTTTAAATTTAATGATTGCAATAATTTTAATATTGCACTTTTTTTTCACATACACTTTTAAAAAAGAAAATTTTAAAATTTCATACAGTAAATTATTATATTTATTTCCTTTTTTAATCGTTGTCATAATGAGTATAAAGTATAAACCCAATGAGGACTATGGATTTTATCATCTCCCATATATAATAAATCTGGTAAATGAAAAAATAATTTTTGGACTTGCGAATTTACAGGCTCAATATGCATGGAATTCTACTTGGTTGAATTTTTCCTCAATTTTTTATCTTCCATTAATTGAGTTAAAAGGTACTCAACTTAGCAACTCGGTTTTATTTTTTTTTATTATTTTATTTTTCTTTAAAAATAATTTTTATGAAAATAAAAATGGTAAATTATCTTTTTATTTAATATTATTTTTTTCATTTTATTTAATAATAAAATTTTCAAGAATTTCTGAACATGGATTTGATTTGCCTGCTAATTTTTTTTTAGTCTTAAGTTTTTATTATTTGACAAGATTATATGAAACAGATGATTCTGCACTAGTTTTAAAAAATTTTATATTTTTATTAATTTTTTCCACCTTCTCAATATCAATAAAATTGTCAACTTTTGTTGCACCGTTTCTTGTTGCAATTGGATTTTATAAGTTTTTAAAATGCAAGATAAGTTTTAGAAAAATTACAATACCATTATTTTTATCTTTTATTTTTTTTATTTCATGGATATCTCAACAATTTATATATTCTTCATGTTTGGTTCCATTTTATGAAATAACGTGTTTAAAATTTACAGCTTGGTTTCAACCAGGATTATCAGATGCCCTTAACCAAGTTACAGGAGCTGTAAATAAATCTTATAATGAATATTCTGGTAATTTATCTAAGGAGGAATATCTTGATAATTTTAATTGGGTTACAACTTGGTTTAATCGAAATAAAATTCAATTTTTAGAACACCTAGCGGCATTGTTAATACCTGTTTTTCTTTTATTATTAATAAATTTTAAAAAATTAACATTTAAAAAGTTTCAAAAAGTAAAATATCAAAAGATTGTAAATATTTATTTGTTAATTTTTTGTGTAGCTTTTTTAGGTTTGGTAATATGGTTTTTAAAGTCACCCGTAATTAGATTTGGAATTCCATATTTATTCTTATTTAATTTTCTGATACTGTTTTTAATATTTAAATTTCTTTTTCAGGACCAAAACCTTAGAGGCATTACTTTTATAATTTCTATATGTATTTTGTTTAATATTTCAAAAAACCTTTTGAGAATAAACAATACAGAATTTTATGGGTCATATTTTCCTAAAATTTTAGAAATTAATTATTCTAAAAAAGAGGTTAATGATTTTATAATTAATTTTCCTGATCCGGAGATAATTTCAAGTCAATCTAGATTATGCTGGTCAATTCCTTATATTTGTCATATAGGAAAGGGCGATAATATTGAAATTTATAAAAAAAATAATTATTTGATGGTAATAAATAAAAATGAGTAAATATTTAATTGTAGGCGCAGGTGGTTTCATTGGTGGTCATTTAGTAAAAAGGCTAATTAACGAGGGAAACCAAGTAAGGGCAGTAGATGTAAAACCATTCGATCTATGGTTCCAAAAATTTGATAAAGCAGAAAACTTTTCTCTAAATATGCAAGAATTTGAAAATTGTCTTAAAATGACAAAAGATTATGAATATGTGCTCAATCTTGCATGTAATATGGGGGGAATAGGATTTATTGAAAATAATAAAACTGATTGTATGCTTTCAGTACTAATCAATACAAACTTATTAAGAGCTTGCAAACAAAATGATATTCAAAGGTATTTTTTTTCTTCAAGCGCATGTGCATATAATAAAGATCTACAAACAGATCCAAACATAGATGGTCTCAAAGAGGAAGATGCCTATCCAGCAATGCCTGAAGATGGATACGGATGGGAAAAACTATTTAGTGAAAGAATGTGTCGTCACTTTAAAGAAGATTATGGTTTAGAAACTAGGGTAGCTAGATTTCATAATATATATGGTCCACTTGGAACGTTTGATGGGGGAAGAGAAAAGGCTCCTGCTGCAATGTGTAGAAAAATTATTGAAGCAAAATTAAAAAAAATTAATAAAATTGATGTTTGGGGAGATGGGAAACAAACAAGAAGTTTTTTATATATTGAAGATTGTATTGATGCAGTTTTAAAACTTTTTAATTCAAATTTTTCAGATCCAATTAATATTGGAAGTGATGAAAAAGTTTCTATTAATCAATTAATTGAAATAGTTGAGGATATTGCAAAAATTAAATTAGAAAAAAATTATCAATTAGAAAAACCTCAGGGAGTAAAAGGAAGATCAAGTAACAATGATTTAATAAAAGAGGTTTTAAAATGGGATTATAAATTTTCTCTTAAAAGCGGTATTGAACAGACATATAATTGGATTGAAAATATATATTTAAACCAAAAAAATTTAGAAAATTCTAGATTTACAAAAAAATAGTTAATCAATCCTTTTTAGTAAATTAATATAATCATTAATCAATTTTTTTTTAACAATTTGTATTTGAAAAATTTTTTGAAGTATTTTAAAAAAAATACAAAAAAAATTATTTTTATAGTATTTTTTCGATATTTTTAAGTCCTCATTTATTTTTTTAAAAATATTTGATATTTTAGTACTATCACCACCAGCTCTCATTACAGAAATAAAATTTCTAAAATACAAAGTTTTTAAATTAGGTTTGTTTAAAATTTTAAGAATATAATCATAATCACCTGAGATAGGAAACCTCTCTGAATAATAACATTTGTTATTTACTATAAAATTTTTACTAATAAACATAGATGTATGAGGCGGCATCCAGCCAAACTTTAAAAAAAATTTCTTAAAATCCCTACTTCTCCATACACGTATTATTCTTCCCAAGTCTTTTTTATGTGAAAACAATACATCTCCATACAATAAATCAATATTATTAAAATTTTTAGAAATATCTTCTAAGGTTTTTTCATTATAAAATATATCATCAGCATGAAGTAGCCCTAATATTTCTCCTTTAGCTAAATTCAAACCAATATTTAATGATCCAAATTTATTTATTGATTTTGCATCTTTAAAAATTTTAATATTTGGTCTCACTAAACTATCTAAAAAATTTTCAGTTCCATCACTAGATGGTGCATAAACAATTATTAATTCTTTATTATCATAGGTTTGTAGATCAAATGATTTGATAGCTGATTTCAAAAAGGGCATACCGTTTTTTACAACAGTAATTATAGAGATTTTTTTATTCATTAATATTATTAACTATATGATATGAATTAGTTTATAATCAAACAATCTTTTATATTTGATAATATTAAATAATAAATATAGATATAATTTAAATTTATGAAAAAAAAAATTGCTCTTATTTTTGGAATTACTGGACAAGATGGTGCCTACTTGTCTAAATTTTTATTGAAAAAAAAATATGTTGTTCATGGTGTTATAAGAAGATCATCTTCTTTCAATACATCAAGAATTGATGATATTTATCAAGATCCATCATTAAAAAAAAGAACCTTGATTTTACATTATGGTGATTTAACTGATAGTTTATCCGTTTCATCGATTATCAACAAAATATTACCAGATGAAATATATAATCTCGCTGCTCAGTCACACGTTGCAGTATCCTTTCAAGTCCCAGAATACACAAGTAATGTTGATGGTCTTGGTACTTTGAGAATTTTAGATGTAATAAAAAATATCTACCCAAAAAAAAAAATTAAGTTTTATCAAGCCGGAACATCTGAAATGTTTGGAGGTGTACAAAAAAAATCACAGAATGAAAAAACACCTTTTTTTCCACAAAGTCCTTATGCTGCTGGAAAATTATACGCGCATTGGATTACAAAAATTTACAGAGATGCTTATGGGATATTCGCATCTAATGGAATACTCTTTAACCATGAAAGCCCTTTGAGAGGAGAAACGTTTGTAACAAAAAAAATTGTTAAAGCCCTCACAAGAATTAGTTTAAAAAAACAAAAACAACTTTTAATAGGAAATTTATATTCAAAAAGAGATTGGGGTCATGCAGAGGATTATGTTGAAGCAATGTGGAAGATACTTAAAAATAAAAAACCAGATGATTTTGTAATTGCAACCAACAATCAAGTAACAATTAAAAAATTTATAAATTTAGTTTGCAACCAGCTAAAAATTAAACTCTTTTGGAAAGGTCGAGGTTTAAATGAGTGTGCTTTTGATGAGAAAAAAAATTGTATTATAAAAGTAGATAAAAGATATTTTAGACCCCTAGAGGTTGAAAATTTAAAAGGTGACTTTTCAAAAGCCAAAAAAATCTTAAATTGGAAGCCAAAAAGAAATTTAACTCAATTAATTGAGGAAATGATTCAATATGAGTTAAAAAAAAATGATTAATAAAAAATCAAAAATTTTTTTAGCTGGTCACAAAGGTCATTTAGGTTCAGCTATACATAAAAAATTAATCCAAAAAGGATATAAAAATATAATTGCTATAAATAAAAATAATTTAAACTTATTAGATCAAAAAAAAGTTTTTAACTTTTTGGGTAAAAAAAAACCAAATTTAATTATCATTGCTGCGGCTAGAGTTGGTGGAGTTTATGCAAACAATAAATTCAGAGGAAAATTTATTTATGAAAACTTACAAATACAAAATAACCTTATTCATGGAGCCTATAAAAATAAAATTAAAAATTTAATTTTTTTTGGATCTAGTTGTATCTACCCTTCTAATATTTCTAAATCAATTAAAGAAAACATGTTATTGAGTGGCAAACTTGAGTACACAAACGAGCCTTATGCAATAGCTAAAATTGCAGGTATAAAACTTTGCGAAAATTATAATTTACAATATGGAACAAATTTTAAATGTTTAATGCCCTGTAATTCATACGGACCAAACGATAATTATGATAGTAAAAGTTCACATTTTTTTGCAGCCTTAATTAAAAAAATGTATTTTGCAAAAAAGTTCAACAGAAAACATGTTGAAATATGGGGAACTGGAAAACCTAAAAGAGAAATTATTTTTGTAGAGGATATAGCTGATGCATGTATTTATTTTATGAATAAGAAGACAAAGCATACATTAATTAATATTGGATCAGGTAAAGATGATACAGTAGAAAATTATTTGAAAATTATAATGAAACATTTTGGAATAAAATTAAAAATTAAAAAAAATCTCAAAATGCCGGATGGTATTAAAAGAAAACTATTAAATATTAATCTGGCAAAGTCTTTAGGTTGGACAGCAAAAACACCTCTTAAAAAAGGATTAGCTTTAACTATAGAAGATTTTCTTAATAATCAAAAATAATTAATGTTAATATCAATAATAATTCCTTGCTATAATGAAAAAAATACTATTTTAAAAATATTAAATAAAGTTAAAAATCAAAAAATTAATAAACAAATAATAGTTATTGATGATTATTCTACAGACGGAACAACAAATATATTAAAAAAAAACTTCAAAAAAAAAGGATTTAAATTAATTAGTCATAAAAAAAATTTAGGCAAAGGGGCTGCAATTAAAAGTGCAAAAAAATTTATTAAAGGAGATATAGTTATTATTCAAGATGCTGATTTAGAATATGACCCAAAAGATTATCCAAAATTAATATTACCAATAATTAAAAAAAAAACTAAAGTTGTATATGGATCAAGAGTTTTGAATAAAAAAAAATATAGCAATAGAAATTTTAGCTCTAAATTTCGAGTTTTTGCAAACTATATATTAACTTTAATATCAAATTTTATTAATTCTCAAAAACTTACTGATGCACATACATGTTATAAAGTTTTTGATGCAAAATTGTTTAAAAAAATTAAACTTCAAGAAAATGATTTTAGCTTTTGTCCCGAAATAACAACAAAAGTTTCAAATTTAAAAGAGAAAATTTTAGAAGTTCCAATAAAATATAAAGGACGCTCATATGAAAAAGGAAAGAAAATTCAATTTAAAGATGGTTTTTTAGCACTAAAAACACTGTTTAAACATAAGTATTTAATTTAAACAAAAAATTGTTGAATTGAAAATAATAAATTGTATAAAGCAGTGCCTGGTGATTATTGCGAAAGTGTAATACCCGATCCCATTCCGAACTCGGAAGTCAAGCCTTTCAGCGCCGATGGTACTTTGTCTTAAGACACGGGAGAGTAGGACATTGCCAGGCTATAACAATCAAATGAAAAAAATAATCGTTGTAACTGGTGGTGCAGGTTTTGTAGGATCAAACCTTATAAATTTTTTTTTGAAAAAAACTAATTATAGAATAATTAGTTTAGATAACTATTTAAGTGGAAGCAAAGAAAATCACATAAAAAATAATAGAGTAAAGTATATTAAGGGAGACACAAATCAAATTAAAAAAATATTAAAAATTTACAAAAAAAATATTAATAGCTTATTTCACTTTGGAGAGTTCTCAAGAATTTATCAAAGTTTCAAAAAATTTAATCAATGTTTTGATTCTAACTTAGTAGGAAGTCAAGAAGTATTCAAATTTTGTTTAGATAATAAAATTAAACTTATTTATTCTGCAACTTCAGCTAGTTTAGGCAATGATGGTAATGATGAAAATTTATCACCATATGCATTTACAAAAGCTAAGAATTTAGAAATTCTAGAAAATTTAAAAAAATGGTTCAATTTTAAATATGAAATTGTTTATTTTTATAATGTCTATGGAAAAGGTCATATTAGATCAGGAGATATGGCAACAGTAATAGGAATATTTGAAAAGCAATTTGAAAAAAAAAGACCATTAACAATTGTTAGGCCAGGCACTCAAAAAAGAAGATTTACACATATTAATGATACTGTTTCAACTTGTTACGAAGCATGGAGGAAAAATAAGTGCCAACACTATAGTATTTTTAATAAGAAAGCATATTCCGTAATACAGGTTGCAAAAATGTTTAATTCTAAAATTAAATATTTAAAATCAAGAAAAGGTGAGAGATATGCCTCAGCACTTACAAAAATGAATTTGAATAATAAAATTTATAAAAGATATGGCAAAATAAGTTTGAAAGATTATATAACATCGTTTATTAAGGTAAAAAAATATAAAAAATGAAAATTGCAAGTTCACTCAAGTCATTGAAAAAAAGAGACTTAAACTCTAAACTAGTAAGAAGAAGAGGAAGAGTTTACATAATCAATAAAAAGAATCCAAAATTCAAAGCAAGACAGAAATAAGTTTAGATATGATTATAGGTTCTATAACTGAAAATCTTGATAATGAAAAAAGGATCTCTATAACACCTGAGATTGCTAAAAAATATATTAATTTGGGATTTAACGTACAGATAAGTAAAAATTATGGAGTTCATTTAGGTTTTTCTGAGAAAGAATATGTTGATCTAGGAGTAAAATTTTTTAGTGATAACGAAATAATAAATAATTCTGATATTTTAGTCCAGTTAAGTTTACCAAATAAAGATCAAGTTTCAAAATTAAAACCAAATCAAACTCTTATAGGAGTTTTGGATGCATATGAAAATAAAACTCTTCTAAGTGAAATAGCAAAAAAAAATATTAATTTATTTTCATTAGAACTTTTGCCTAGGATCACTAGAGCCCAATCAATGGATATACTTTCATCACAAGCAAATTTAGCTGGTTATAAAGCTGTAGTAGAGTCATTCTCAACTTTTGAAAAAGCAATACCAATGATGATGACTGCCGCAGGAACAATTCCTGCCGCTAAAGTTTTAATAGTTGGAGCGGGAGTGGCGGGATTACAGGCTATAGCTACTGCAAAAAGAATGGGAGCAATTGTTTTTGCGACTGATGTAAGATTAGCTTCTAAAGAGCAAGTAGAAAGTTTAGGTGGAAAATTTTTATCTGTTGAAGGATCTGAAAATTTAGAAACAGAAGGAGGATATGCAAAAGAGACTTCTGAAGATTTTAAAAAAAAACAAGAAGAGCTATTAACTGAAACTCTAAAAAAAATTGATATTGTAATCTGTACTGCTTTAATACCAGGAAAAAAGGCTCCATTAATTATTAAAGAAAATATGATCGAAGTTATGCAATCTGGATCAGTAATATATGATCTAGCAGCTATCCAAGGTGGTAATTCTGCTTTTACTGAAATAGATAAAATTATAGAGAAAAATGGAGTAAAAATAATGGGTGATAGAAATATTTTAAATAAACTGCCAACATCTTCATCTAACCTTTATGCAAAAAATGTTTTTAATTTTGTTTTAAACTTATATGACAAAGAAAATAAAAAAATAAACATTAATTTAGAAGATGAAATAATATTAAAAACAAAAGTAAATTAAATTATGGAAATTGACCCTTTTATATTTAGATTAAGTATTTTTATACTCTCAATTTTTATTGGCTATTATGTGGTTTGGAGTGTAACACCTTCTCTTCATACTCCTTTAATGTCAGTAACTAACGCTATTTCTTCTGTAATAATTGTAGGTGCTATAATTGCAGCTTTGGCAGGTAATTCTGAAATAATATTTAATAAAGCCAACATATTTGGTTACCTAGCAATTGTTCTAGCTGCAATAAATATTTTTGGAGGATTTCTTGTAACTCAAAGAATGCTCGCAATGTACAAAAAAAAAAGGAAAGATAAATAACAATGTCAGCAAATTTATTAGCAGTATTTTATTTAATATCTGGAATTTTATTTATTTTAGCACTTAGAGGTCTTTCATCTCCTGAAACATCAAGAAAAGGGAACTTATTTGGAATAATTGGAATGGCAATAGCTATTGGAGTAACTTTCCTATCAGTTGGAAATTTTTCCTCTGGTTTTTTATATGTATTAATTTTTATTCTAATTGGTGGATCCATAGGATCAATTATTGCGTTTAAAATACCTATGACTGCTATGCCAGAACTTGTAGCAGGATTTCATAGTTTGGTAGGACTTGCAGCGGTATTTGTTGCAATTTCAGCTTATTTAAATCCTGAAGTTTTCAATATTGGATCAACAGGAAATATCAAAATCGCATCTTTGATTGAGATGTCCTTGGGGGCTGCAATAGGAGCTATAACTTTTACAGGTTCAATTATAGCATTTTTAAAATTAAGAGGCATAATGTCAGGCTCTCCTATTACTTTTCTAGGTCAGCATTTCTTGAATTTAGCATTAGGCATAATTTTAATAGGATTAATATATTATTTATGCAAAACTCAGATTAATACGTGGTTCTGGACTCTAATTTTAGTTTCATTTGCAGTAGGAGTATTACTTATTATACCGATTGGTGGAGCAGATATGCCAGTTGTAATATCTATGCTTAACTCCTATTCTGGTTGGGCAGCTGCAGGAATAGGTTTTACATTAGAAAATACTGCATTAATAATAACGGGTGCTCTTGTTGGCTCTTCTGGGGCAATTTTATCTTACATCATGTGTAAGGGGATGAACCGATCTTTTTTCAACGTAATTTTGGGAGGTTTCGGAGCACCAGATCAATCTTCATCTGAAAAAGGTAAAGAACAGAAACCTGTGAAAAATGGAAATGCAGATGATGCAGCTTTTTTGATGAAAAATGCTTCGTCAGTAATAATAGTCCCAGGTTATGGTATGGCCGTGGCCCAAGCCCAACATGCACTTAGAGAGATGGTAGATGCACTTAAAAAGAATGGTGTAAAAGTTACATACGCAATACATCCAGTAGCTGGAAGAATGCCAGGGCATATGAACGTTTTATTAGCTGAAGCAAATGTTCCTTATGATGAAGTATTTGAATTAGAAGAAATAAATAATGACTTTGCAAATTGTGATGTTGCATATGTTATTGGTGCTAACGATGTAACAAATCCAGTAGCCAAATCTGATCCTCAAAGTCCAATTTATGGAATGCCTATATTAGATGTTGAAAAATCTAAATCAGTTCTTTTTGTAAAACGAAGCCTTTCCCCAGGATATGCTGGAATTGATAATGATTTGTTTTATAGAGATAATACTCTCATGCTTTTTGCGGATGCAAAAAAAATGACAGAAGATATAATCAAAAGTCTTTAATAAAATTTATTTAAACAAATTAAATTAATAAAAAATATTAAAATAAATTTATTTTAGTTATGAGAATTCAATATAGAAAAGAAATAGATTTTTTAAGAGCAATAGCAGTTTTATATGTTACAGCTTTTCATTTTTTTCCCAAAGTATTTCCAAAAGGATATTTAGGAGTTGATTTATTTTTTGTTATTTCAGGTTTTTTAATATCTTTACAAATTTATAATTTAATAATTTTAAAAAAATTTTCCTTAAAAGACTTTTATTTAAGAAGAATTAGAAGAATATTCCCAGCAGTTATTTTTCTTATTATTGTAACTAGTATAATCTCATTTCTATTATATACAAAAAATGATTTGTTTTTATTCTCCAAAAGCGCTTTATTTTCAATAGCATTTTTAGCGAATTTCCACTTCTGGTCAATTGGAGGTTATTTTTCTGTACTTGATGAACTAAAGACTCTCTTGCATTTGTGGTCTTTAGGTGTTGAAGAGCAATTTTATATTTTTTTTCCAATTTTATTTTTAATTTTATTAAAATTTATTAAAAAAATTAATTACTTAATAATAGCTTTTTTATTAATTTCACTAATTAGTTTGTCACTAAACTTATTTTTGAAATCTATAGGTCAAACGAACGCAGCTTTTTTTTTACTTCCAACAAGAGTTTGGAATTTAGGTTTTGGAGTTTTGGCAATGTTATTTTATGTAAAAAATAAAAAGTCACATAATGATTTTATTGCAGCCCTTTGCTTATTTTTTATAGTCACAAGTATTTTTATAAACAATTCTGGAATTCCTTCTGATGTAATATTAATTATTTCAACTGCTTTATTTTTAAGCAAAAAATTACCTAAAAATTTCAATTTAAAGAAATTAATTTATAACAAATATCTCAATTATATAGGTTTAATTTCATTTTCTTTATATTTATGGCATTGGCCAATCCTTGTTTTCTTTAAATACTATTATGTTTATGAAGTAACAATATTTACCAAATTAGTTGGTTTAATAATAGTTTTTTTATTTTCAATTATTAGTTTTCATTTTATTGAACAGACTTTTAGATACAAAATGTCATTAAAAAAATTTTCTACATACTTATTGGCCATGTTCCTGTCGGTTACTATATTTTTAACTTATAATTTAGTTAGTAAAAAAAATATAAATGTCGTTGAAAAATATTATGATACTATTTCAAATTCTTCATACTCAAATTATAAATGCAAATTTGAAAATATGATTAATTATTTTTTATTAAAAGCATGTTTGCTAAACAATAAAAGTTTAGGCACAAAATATAAAATAGCATTAATAGGTAATTCTCATGCGCAAATGTATGCACCTTCAATAACACCTCATCTTAAAGAAAAATCTTTACAAGCTTTATTAATATCAAACACTGGGTGTCTTCCAACTTTAACTGTGAATTTAAGTAAAAGTTGTTTGATAAGAGCAAACGAACATTTTGAAAAGTATGCAAGTGATAAAAATATTGAAATTATTATTTTAGCAACCACATGGTCACATGATAAAATTTTTGATGGTGAAAAGTATATAAATAATGATCCACTAATTTTAAGTAAATCTTTAATTGATATAGTTAATAAATTAAAAAATAAAAATAAAAAAGTTTTTTTAATTGGCCCTATACAAAGACCAAACTATATGTTTCCTCAAAATTTATCACGTTTAATCAAGTTTAATCATATAGAAGAAAATGAAATTGAATCTTATTTAAGAATAAAAAGAACTATCTACAACAATAATTATAGCAAAAGTATAAAGTTATTAAAAAGTGAATTAAATAATAATTTTATAGATGTAAGTGAAATTTTATGTAACAAAAAATTCTGTTTTTTTGCAGATGAAAATGGCTCATATTTTGCTGATGATGGTCACTTAAGCAAATATGGAGCAAGTTTATTTGAGAATAAATTTGAAATTGTGTTTAAATAATTTTAAGATAAATGCTCAATTAAATGATTAAAATTTGAAAATTTATGACTAAAATATTTTGTGATATTGCTGATTTAAATCAGATCAAAAAATTTAATAAAAAAAAAATAGTTAAAGGTTTTACTACAAATCCGAGTTTAATGAGAAAGGCAGGTGCTAAAAATTATATAAATTATTGTAAAAGTATCTTAAAACAAACTAATAAACCCATTTCATTTGAAGTATTTGCGGATGATAAAAAAAATATAATTAAACAAGCATTGAAAATAAAAAGCTTGGGGCATCAAATATACGTCAAAATTCCTGTAACGAACTCTAAAGGAGTTTTTCTAGGGGATGTAATCAAAAAATTAAATAAAAAAAAAATAAAACTTAATATAACTGCAGTTTATACCTCCAAGCAAACGAGGAAAATTTTAAATAATTTGGATAAGAAAACTAAAGCTATTATTTCTATTTTTGCTGGCAGGATGGCTGATGCAGGAAAAGATCCGATTCCAGAAATAAAAAACAGCATAAAGATTGCAAACAAATTTAAAAATGTTGAAATTTTATGGGCAAGTACTCGAGAACCTTACAATTACACTCAAGCTATGCAAATTGGCTGTCAAATTATTACCTCACCCCCTTCAATAATAGAAAAGATAGAAAGATTTGGAAAAAGTTTTAACAATCTGACAATTGATACTGTTAAAACGTTTTTAGTTGATAGTAGAAAATCAAAATTCAAAATATAGTAAGAAAATGAAAGTAGGAAAAAAACTAAAGAAAATTATAAATCAAATCACTAATACAGACTTAAGATTAAAACTAAAATTCCTAAAAAAAAAAACAAATATTAATTTCTATCCAGATAATTTCAGTAAAACTGGATTAAAAAGTATCTACACAAGGTTAATTTTTTTTTTATTGATGATGGAAAGATTTTATAAAGAAATTAGAATCAAATATAGAATGATTTTTAATACAAAATTTGAATACGATAAAATTAAAATTATAAACATCATTCCAAGATCGGGTAGTACCTTTTTAATGAATTTAATTTATTCAGAGAGGGAATTGTCTAATGGTAGCGGCGATGGTGTTCCAAAATATATGTCAGGGGTAGACGAATTTGTATTTAATGTATTGGAAAATAAAAGAAGAATACCATTTCAATTATTTGAAATTTGTTATCTCGATCTGACTTTCCATGATTATAGGAAATATAATCAAGATGTTAGGGCTTATGATTATAATAATTTTTATTTTTCAGGCTATCCAACTCCAAAAAATGACTTGATACCCCACCAAGAAAAATTAAAGCAAATTTACTTAGTAAGAGAGCCTATATCTCAATGTATTTCATATTTAAAACATATGTTAAACTTTGATAAATTTGTGACATTAGAGAATAAAAACTTTGAAAGTGAATATATCTTTAAAAAATTAAATATAGTTTGTGAAAATTACAAATCATTTATTAACCACGTTTATGAGAAAAGATATCAGGAAAATATAATGATTATTACATATGAGTCCCTCGTAAATGATACAAAATTAACACTTAAAAAAATATATAATTTTTTCCAAGTTGAATTTAATGAACAATTTATAGAAAAATCAATAAATATTAACTCAAAACAAAATACTTTAAAAATGTTATATAAAAACAAAAAAGTATCTAATCGAATTTCTAACTATCAATTTGAAAAAGATTTTGAAGTCTCTTTGATAAAGAGGATTAAAGAATCTCTTGAATATGAACTTATTAAGTACGATGAATTTATAAGATGAAAAAACTTTTAGGGATCTTGGTTCTGGGTTTGTTGAAATCTTATACTATAAATTATAGGAAAACTTCTATTAGACTTGTAGCTAGAGAGATAAATTCATAATTGATCTTGTTAAATTTTTAAACTTGGCATAAATACAAGTAAATAAAGGAATGTTTGAAGTATAAAAAATGAAATTCAAAGAAAAAGATATTAGACCTTTTCATTTAGCGAAAAAAGCTGATATTTATTTGAAAAAAGATTTAAACTATTTATATTCTAAAAAATCATCATTTGTTAAAGCTAATTGCCCCGCATGTAATTCAAAAAAGAAAATTTTTTTATTTAGAAAAAATAAATTTTCATATTACACTTGTATTAAGTGTGGTACATATTACCTAAGTCCTCGTCCAAATAACAAAACATTAAATGAGTTTTATAAAAATTCAAAATTGTATGAATTTTGGAATAATTATATTTTTCCTGCGACTGAAAAAGTTAGAAGTAAAAAAATTTTTAAGCCAAGGGTTAAAAAAATATTAGAAATTTGTAAAAAATATAAAGTTAATCGTCAAAAAATAATTGATATAGGAGCAGGCTATGGGACTTTTTGCTCAATAATGAAAAAAACATATTTTTTTAAAGAAGTTATTGCATTGGAGCCTAATATCGATGGAGCAAAAAAATGTATCGAAAAAAAAATTAACACTTTAAATTTGCCAATAGAAAAAGCAAAACAGATCAATATAAATAAAGTGAGTGTTTTTACACTGTTTGAAGTTATCGAGCATTTGTATAGTCCTTACAATTTTTTAAAAAAGATAAAAAAATTTACTAACAAAAAAACTTTAATAATTTTTACTTGCCCAAACGGCATGGGTTTTGATATCAGTTTTTTAGGAAAAAAAAGTGACGCTATTGATCATGAGCACTTAAACTACTTCAACCCAAAATCTATAGAATTTCTTGCAAAAAGAGCGGGTTTTAAAGTAATGGATGTAATAACCCCAGGCGTTCTTGATGTAGATATTTTAAGGAATAGATATAGATCAAATACTTTTAAAACAAAAAATTATTTTTTGACACAAGTATTTGAAGATGAAAAAAAAATTAAAAATTTGCAAAAATTTGTTATACAAAATAAGCTCTCCTCAAATATGTGGGTTGTCCTAAAAAAAATTAATTAAATTAATATATTTTAAATTTTATGATATCAGTTTTAAAAACCTCAGCATCTAATACACGTTCACTTATTAATGCATTAAAATATTTAGATTTAAAATTTAAATTAACAAGTGATATTTCAGAATTAAAAAAATCTACTCATATAATTTTACCAGGAGTTGGCAGTTATATGAATTTAATTAATTATATAAACAAAAATTTTGACTACAAAGAATTAGTTGAAACAATAAATGACAAAGATAAATATTTTTTAGGTATATGTGTTGGCATGCAAATTCTATCTGATTTTGGTTTTGAAATTGAAAAAACAAAAGGATTAGGTTTAATAAGTGGAGAGGTCAAAAAAATAAATACAAATCTTAAACTACCTCATGTAGGTTGGAATAGTGTTTTTTTTAAAAAAGAAGACCTATTATTCAAAGATATTTCATCAAAAACAGAATTTTATTTTACTCATAGTTATGAATTTTTAACCAAAAGTTCAGATAATGTTTTGGCCGAAGCACTTTATGATAAACAAATAACCTCAATAATAAAAAAAAATAATATTTATGGTGTTCAGTTTCATCCCGAAAAAAGTCAAGAGGCAGGATTAAAGCTTTTAAAAAATTTTTCAGTTTTATGAATAATTATTTAAAAAAGAGACTTATACCTGTAATTTTAGTTAAAGAAGGTAATGTTGTTCAAAGTATAAAATTTTCCGAATATAAAATTATCGGCAAGCCTGTTGAAACAATATCCAGATTAAATAAATTTGGATCAGATGAAATAATATTGTTAGATATTTCAAAAAAAAAAGAATATATGAATTATAGACAAGAAGATAATTTGATACACAGTAAAACTTTTTTTGATTTAGTTGATCAAGTCTCAAAAATAAATTTTCTTCCATTGGCTGCTGGAGGTGGAATAAGATCTTTAAAAGATATTGAAAAAATGCTAAAAATTGGATGTGATAAAGTTGTAATAAATACGCTGTGTATTGAAAACCAAGGTTTGATAAATGAGGCAGCAAAAATTTTTGGATCCCAATGTCTTGTAGGATCAATAGATTATTATGAAGATTCATTAAAAAGACTTGTGGTAAAAAACGGATCAAAAATAACTGAAGTAGAAGCTTTATCTTTATCAAAAAAATTAGAAGATTTAGGTATAGGCGAAATAATGTTTAATTCTATAAATCGTGATGGGATGAAAAAAGGGTATGATATAGATTTTTTAAAAAAAGCATCAAAGGAGATTAATATACCCATAATAGTTTGCGGTGGTGCTGGAAGCTGGAAAGACATGTTAGATGTTGTAAAAGATACAAATTGCGATGCAGTGGCAGCATCAAATATATTTCATCATGTAGAATATAGCACTTACTTGGCAAAAAAGTTTTTGTATGATAACAAATTAAATTTTAGGAAAGCTGAATTATTTCATAACTAACCATGCAATATTGTAAAAATTGTTTATTACCTTTTAGAGCAGTAAATCTTCAGATAAATGAAAAAGGTCAATGCTCAGCTTGTGATAGTCATGAAAGATATTTAAAAATAAAAGATCATGAGTGGACTGCTAGAAAAGAAAAATTTAAAGAGATTATTATAGAAAACAAAAAAAATTCTAATTCCGATTACGATTGTATTATACCAGTAAGTGGTGGCAAGGATAGTTATTTTCAAACACATGTTGTGACAAAAGAATTAGGTTTTAAGCCTTTGTTAGTAACCTATCACGGGAATAATTATTTGCCCGAAGGAGATTTAAACAGAGATAAAATGAGAGAAGTTTTTAATGTTGATCATCTAATTTTTGGTCCAAGTATAGATACTTTAAAAAAATTAAATAGGCTTTGTTTTAAAAAAATGGGAGATATGAATTGGCATGCACATT
>MDTB01100284.1_pt1 | contig 19105 bp, 20 predicted proteins | sample 811161 | NCBI WGS metagenome assembly MDTB01 (sample SAMN05326650, study PRJNA326480) | marine metagenome | isolation source: seawater | place: Mediterranean Sea | collected 2009
AAGTTTCTTATCTGCTTTTTTTCCTAAAAATAAAAAGGACGTACCAGTGAAAATTGAAATAATTAATGTTGCTACATAAGAGTCTATATTTAAAAAATAATCAAAATAAGATGAATATAAAATATGAACAAAAGCTATTAGACTAATTGGAAAACAAAATAAACTTAAATAATAAATTATAGCTTTATAGTTCATTTTTTAAACCGAGCTTACACTGAAAATATCTTCGACTTCTTTCAAATGTTCTCGATTTGCTAGGAAGACAACTAAATCACCTTTTTCAAAAATAAAATCTGACCTTGGAATAATGACTTTATCTTTTCTTACTACAGCTCCAATTCTGATATGTTCAGGTAAATTTGATTCTTTAATTTTTTTATTTACTAACTCTGATTTTTCTAATATTTCAGCCTCTATAAATTCATATTCACCATCCAATAATGAGTAAACTGTTCCGATGGTACCTCTATGTACATGTTCCATTATTCTTGAAACAGTAGTCATTCTAGGATCAACAAGGTCATCTATGTTTAAAGAACTTTGTAACAAACTATAATTTGATTTATTAACAATAGCTATTGTTCTTTTTTTTGGGCCAGTTTTTTCTGCCAATACACATGCCATTATATTATTTTCGTCATCATTTGTAAGCGCGAGAACAGTTTCGGATTCTTCTAAGTTTGCCTCTTTTAAAATTTCTTCATCCAGCGCATCACCATTAATTACTATTGACGAAGAAAGCTCATTAGCAATTAATTCGGCTCTATTTTTGTTTTTTTCTATAATCTTAATTCTTATACCTTCAAAAGAGGTTTCTAACATTTTAGCTAAATTTAGTCCTATATTTCCCCCTCCAATAATTAAGATTTTTTTAGAAATTTTTTCTTCATGACCGAATGCTTTAAGAATTTGATTTAATTGACCGCTACTTACGACAACGTAAACGTTATCACCTTCTAACATTTTATCAGTTTTTTTTAAAAAAATAAATTTTTCTTTTCTTAATGCTCCTACAATATTAGCTTTAAAATCAGGAAATTTTTCTGTTAAATGTTTTAGTGGTGTGTTTACGATAGGACAGTCTTTACCTACTGAAATTTCTAACATTTTAACTTTATCGTTAGCAAATGGGACGTTATCTAATGCACCAGGAGCTTCAAGTCTTCTAAATAATGATTTTGCAACTTCAATCTCTGGGGAGATTATAACATCTATCGGAATGCTTGATTTATTATATAATTTACTCCACTTACCCTCTAAAAAATCTTTCGTTCTTATTCTTGCTATTTTTTTTGAAACATTAAATAATGAGCTAGCTAATTGACAAACGATCATATTAGTTTCATCATTTCTAGTAACTGCTATTATCATATCTGTCGTTTCTGCTCCTGCATTCTCTAAAACTGATGGTAACGTAGCTCTTCCAACTATTCCTTTTACATCTTGTGTGTCATTAATTTTTTTAATGTCCTCAGATGACTGATCTATTACTGTAATAGAATGGCCTTGAGCAGATAACTGTTTACTAATAGAAAAGCCTACTTTTCCGGCTCCACATATAATTATATTCATTTTAATTAATGCCTTTAATTCCCAGAGATTTTAATTTTCTGTGAAGAGCGGATCTCTCCATGCCAATAAAATCAGCAGTTTTTGAAATGTTACCATGATTTTTTTTTAACTGACTTATTAGATATTCAGTCTCAAATTGTTCCCTGGCTTCTTTAAGCGGAACAGAAAATTTATTACCTCCCAAAGGGTTTGCTAAATCAGTTTTAGGAGATTTTGATAGTATATCTGTAATTAATTTGTTTATATTTTCTTTTGTTTCATTAACAGCAAGAATTGTAATTCTTTCTATAAGATTTCTTAGCTCTCTAATATTTCCAGGCCAATTATATGTATATAATTGATCATTATTAATATCTATATCAGGTTCTTGAACTCCATTTATATCAGATAATTTTTTTTTAAAGTACTCTATTAGCATTGGAATATCTTCAGTTCTTGATGATAATGGAATTAGTTCAATAGGAACTACATTTATTCTATGAAATAAGTCTTCTCTAAATTTTCCAAGTTGTACTAACTCATTTAAATCTTTAGATGAAGAAGATACAATTCTTATATTTACATCAATATTTTTTTTACCATTAATCCTTTTAAATTTTTGATCTATCAATACCCTAAGAATATTAGCTTGAGTATCTAACGGTATTTCCGAGATTTCGTCTATTAATAAAGTTCCTTTATTCGATCTTTCAAGTACACCAAATGATATGTTTCCATCTTTAAATTCTTCACCGAATAGTTCTTTTTCATAAGTATTTTCTTTTAGTAGCGCTGCATTTAAAACTACAAAAGGCTCTTTATTTCTCATTGAGTTTTTGTGAATTTTTCTTGCTACTAATTCTTTGCCAGATCCAGTTGGACCTAAAATTAATACTCTGCTATCAGCGGATGAAAGTTTGTCGATAGTTTTTTTAACCTTATTAATTGATGTACTTTTTCCAATTAAATCGAAAGAATGGAAAAGTTTATTTTCAATAATATCTTTTTCTTTTTTTAAAGAGTAAATTTCGAATGCTCTTGAAACATAATTTAGAATTTTCTCAGTAGAAAAAGGTTTTTCTAAAAATTCATAAGCTCCAAGCCTAATTGCTTCAATTGCTAGCTGAACTGTGGCATGTCCTGAGATCATTATAACTGGTATTTTTTTGTCTAGCTTCATGATCATTTTAAGTAAATCTATTCCATCTTTGTCTGCTTTATCTAACTTGATATCGATTATTGCTAAATTAGGTAGTTTTTTTTTAATTTCATTAACAGCTTGATCATAATTTGCGGCTGATCTAACCTGATATTTTTTTTCTTTAAGGATATTACAGATTAAAAATCTTATGTCTGGATTATCGTCGATTACTAATATTTCACTATTCATTAATTTATTTTTGGAAATGATAAAGTTATTTTTGTTCCGGTAGAATTGTTTTTTGAAATAGAAAATTCTCCAGAGTGGTCATTAATAATTTTACTTACTATAGGTAATCCTAGTCCAGTCCCCTTAGATTTAGTTGTAAAATATGGTGTCATTGCTTTTTGTATATCTGAGATGCCAGTACCATTATCTAATAATTTAATAACTATATAGTCATTATTATCTTCAATTTCTATATCAATTTTTCCTTTAAAATTAGCTTTTTTTTCATTCATTTCAGATAAAGACTCTTCAGAATTCTTTATCAAATTAACGAATACTCTATAAAGCTGTTCGTCGTCTCCATTTATTAAGATATCAGTAAATTTTTTCTTTAAAATTATCATATTATTAGTATTCATGTTGAAAAAATCTACGGCTCTCTTAATTGTATTATAAATATTTATATGTTTAAAAATTGGTCTAGGCATTCTAGCAAAGTTAGAGAATTCATTAACAAGGTTTTCTATGTCTTTGATTTGCCTGTTGATAGTTTGTAAATAATTTTCAAAATCTTTACTATCATCATTAATTTTTGATGAATATTTTTCCCTCAATCGATCAATTGACAGCTGAATAGGCGTTAATGGATTTTTTATTTCATGTGCTAATTTTCTAGCTACAGTTTCCCAGGCTGAATATCTCTCTGCTGCTAATAACTTATCTTGTTGTTTTTTCAATCTTTCAATCATGCTATTAAAATTTTTATTAAGCATAGCAAATTCTTCATCAGACTCTATTAAAGGAACCTTGCTATTCAATACTCCTTTACTGATATTTTCTGAAGCAGAAATCAAGTTTATTATTGGCTTCGTCAAACGAGTTGCGAAAGTAATCGCTATAACAGTTGATAGGAATAATAAGAGCGTAACAACTATAATATAAATTACTGCAAACGTAATTTTTATTCCCGTTTGTTGATTTTCTACAGAATAATAAAAATTAACAGCTTGTTCTGTTTCATTTAAATATCTTAGAATTTGAGGATCTATATTTCTTGATATATATAAATAAGTATCAATTAATGAATTAATTTTTATCATTATTGAAGTTTTATCTTTAACGTCATTAGAAATTAAAACTGGTGTATTATCTAATGCTTTATTAAAATCTTCCTCTAAAGGTTTTACAAAATCTTCGGGGTTATTTGCTTCTGTAAGTAAAATATTTCCTGAACTATCTATCAAATATACATCATCTATTTTTCTTAAAAATTTTTCATTTATGATTACAGATTTAAAACTTAATGGATTGTTATAAAATAAATTTGAAGCTCGATTTAAACCAAGACTCATTAATATAATATCAGATTTCACATTTTCACTGCTTTCATCTAAATAACTTTTTGCAATATCATAAGAATTATTTACTGCTTTAGAAATTTGTTTGTCAAAATAGTTTTGAATACCAAAATTAAAAATTAAAAGTGAAAAAATAGCAACTAATAATGAAGGAATAAAAGTAAATAAAGAAAAAAGAGAAATATACTTTAAATTAGTTTGAGAACCAGTTTTATTTTTTTTACCTGAATAATATAACCTATAAATATTTTTAAAAATTAAAAAGAAAAAAATTATTAGTACTAAAATATCAAGTATTAATAAAATTTGTAAATTTTGATCGGTTAATGGAACAAAACCCTGATTAATAAAAGTAAGAAATGTTAAAATTCCCAAAAATAGGCATAAAAAAGTGGATAATATAATCCAATTAAAGTTTTTTATTATTTTAAACATTTTTTTTATTCGTTAATTATTTATATAAATATTATATAACTTTATACCATGAGTTTTTGTTTGATCATATTAGCTGGGGGTAATAGCCATAGATTTAAATCTAAAATAGGTAAACCTTATCAAAAAATTGCAGGCAAAACGTTAATTGAGATTAATATTAATAAAGCTCAATTATTTAATCAAATCAAATCAATCATAGTTGTTTATAATAAAAAAGATTCAAAGCTGATAAGATCTTTAAGATTAAAAAATGTCAAATTAATTTTAGGAGGAAAAAATCGTCAACAATCAACGTATAATGCACTTAAATATTTATTAAAAAAAAATAGTTATTCTAAGGTTTTAATTCATGATGTTGCAAGACCAAACTTCTCCTTGAAAATGTTCTCTAAAATATTAAAAAGCATGAAAAATGCAAAGGCTGTAATTCCTAGAATTTTTATTCAGGATGCAATTAAACAAAAATTTTATTCTAGTCATTACGAATATATTATTGGTAAAAATAGAAAAAATTTATTTTTAACTCAAACTCCACAAGCATTTAATTTGAAAGAAATTTATAATTTACATAAATCTAATTATAAAAAATATAAAGATGATGATATTTCTTTATTTATGAATTTAAATAAAGTTAAATTTATTGATGGTGAAAGAAATAATTTTAAAATTACAGATCAATCTGACTTTGAAAATTTAAAGATTATAAGTAAATCAAAAATAAAATCAGGAATAGGATTTGATATTCATAGACTTGTGCCTAATAGAAAACTATTTTTAGCTGGATTAAAAATAAAATCAAAGTTAGGAACTTTGGGTCACTCTGATGGTGATCCTGTTCTTCATTCAATAATTGACTCTATTCTTGGGGCTTGCGGAATGGGTGACATTGGTCAAATGTTCCCTGATACAAACAAAAAATTTAAAAATATTAGGTCTACAATTTTGCTAAAAGAAGTGATTAAGCAAATGAAGCTAAATAGTTTTTCTATAAATAATATAGATATTAATATAATCACTCAAACACCTAAAATAAAAAAATACAAAAATAAAATGATAGAAAATATTTCTAAATTATGTGAAATTTATAAAAATCAAATTAACATAAAAGGTAAAACAACAGAGAAATTAGGAATTATTGGAAAAGAAAGAGCAATAGCATGTGAAGTTATAACTTCGGTAATTAAGTATGATTAAAAATATTAATTATTTATTTGTAACTTTTTTTGGTATTGGAACAATTAGATATGCTCCAGGAACAATCACATCTCTAATTACTACTATATTATTATTTAGTTTTTTTCATATCTTAAATTTATCTAACGTAATAATTTTAACTTTATTAGTAATAGTTTTTTTATATTCTTTTTATGCAGTTACAGATTACATATCAGAAAATCAAAACAAAGATCCAAAGGAAGTTGTTATCGATGAAGTTATAGGGCAGTCAATACCTATATATTTATATGAAATAGCTCATGGTTCAGTCAAAAGTTCTAATGAAGCTTTTTTATTTTATTTATATATGTTTTTGTTATTCAGATACTTTGATATTAAAAAGCCTTTTCCTATAAGTTATTTTGATAAAAATTTTAAAAACAGTTTTGGTGTAATAATTGATGATGTTATAGCTGGAATTTACGTAGTATTAACCTTAATTATATTTATGATTATTAAATCAAAATTATTTCCATGATTATAAGCAAAAAAATAGTTTCATTATTAAAAAGAAAAAAAAAGAAAATAGCATTTGCTGAGTCTTGTACTGGAGGACTACTTTCGAGTGCTATCACTTCAATTAAAGGTTCTTCTAAGGTATTTGCTGTTGGATTAGTTACTTACTCTAATCAATCTAAAATTAATTTACTAAAAGTCCCTAAAAAAATTATTAATAAATTTGGCGCCGTTAGTTATCAATGTTGTTTATATATGGTTAATAATCTAAGCAAAATTAGTAAATGCGAAATATGTGTTTCTATAACAGGTGTTGCAGGACCCACAGGGGGAACAAAAATGAAACCTGTTGGATTAGTTTATATTGGAATTAAAAATGGTAAAGAAATAAATATAAATAAGTTTATTTTTAAGAATAAAGGAAGATCATATATTCAAAAAACTACGGTAAAAAAGTCGCTAGATCTAATTTTAAATTTGCTTAACAAATAATTTATATTGGGTATCTAAATCTTTCAGTGACTATAACATCAAGCAAATGAGCAATAAAACTGTTAAAAGTTAGAAAAATCAAAAAAATGTTTAGGTAAAGTAAAAAAATTAAAGCGTTTCTTCTTCTTTTGCGTTCAAGTAAAGTTGCATTTTCAGGAACCCATTCTTTGCTTTTGGATTTAAAGTCATAAGAAAACATCCAATAAGTTAAATCTGTTTCATTAGGATCACCAGTTCTAATTTGCTTTATGTAAAGTGATAAATACCTATAGAACGTAATTAAAATTATAAGTAGTATAGTAACTGAAGTCATTATTTATAAATTTCAATAGCTCTTTTTTCAAAAGCATCAGCAATTTTATTTAATCCAAGTTCAAAAGATTTTTTCATAATAGCATTTAAAATAGGATTTTTTAATTCAAAATCTATAAAAAAATCTAGTTGAGTTGAGTTATTAATTTCTTTAAAAGTCCAGTCATTTTTTAAATATTTTAATGGACCATCAAGATTATTTACAATAATTTTACTTTTTTCTTTATAATAAGAAACATGGCTAGAAAAAGTTTCATTAAGAATACTTTTTCCAACTTTTAAATCCCCTTTAAAAGAAATTAAATCTTTACTTTCAATTATATCATTTTTTCTTCCTTCAATGCACCACGGAACAAATTCTGGATATTTTTCTATATCAAGAACCATTTCAATAAGTTGTTTTTTTTTACAAGAAATAATTCTTTTTATTGATGCAGATGACATTGAAGTTTTTTATTTCTCGCATCTTGTAACTTTCTAAAATCTTCGTCAGCGTGATAAGAAGACCTTGTTAACGGAGAAGATGATACTAATAAAAATCCTTTAGTCTTAGCAATAATCTCTAATTCTTTAAACTCTTCTGGAGTATAGTACCTATCTAAAGGAAAATGTTTTGTTGATGGCTGTAAGTATTGACCTACAGTTAAAAAGTCTACTTCAGCAGATCTTAAGTCATCCATAACCTGTATGATTTCATCTTTTGTCTCTCCTAAACCAACCATTATTCCAGATTTAGTAAAAATTTTTTCGCTGCATTTTTTTGCATTTTTTAAAAGTTCTAGAGAAGAAAAGTATCTGGCTCCAGGTCTTACTTTTGTATACATTCTTGGAACCGTTTCAATATTATGATTGAAAACGTCAAGGTCAGCTCTTAAAAGTTTTTTGTAAGCTTCCCCTTTTCTTAAGAAATCAGGTGTAAGAACTTCTATAGATGTTTTTGGATTTTTTTTCCTCGTCTCTGTGATCACATTATAGAAATGTTCAGATCCTCCATCGTCTAAGTCATCTCTATCAACTGAAGTTATTACTACATGTTTAAGTTTAAGTTTTTTGACTGCATTAGCGATTTTTATAGGTTCAAAAATATCTAAAGATTTTGGTTTTCCAGTTTTTACATCACAAAAAGCACAGGCTCTTGTGCAAGTATCTCCCATGATCATAAATGTTGCATGTTTCTTACTCCAACACTCTGTAATATTTGGACAATTAGCTTCCTCACATACTGTTACTAATTTATTTTGATTCACAATTTTTTTTGTCTCAAAGAAAACTTGAGAATTTATAATACTAGACCTAATCCAATTAGGTTTTTTTTTAATAGGATTTTCTTTATTTTTTACTTTTTCAGGATGTCTAGGTTTATTCATTTTAGTTTTATTATAATTTCATCTTTTTTTCCTACTTTAAGTCTATCTCTATAAAGAGTGTCTAAGTAATCAATATTCTTTCTTTCAGATAATAAATTATTCTTATTTTCTAAATTATTGAATTCGTTGGACAAAATTTTTTCTTTAATAATAAGTTTTTTTTCAACTTCTTTTTTTTCAAAATATGAAACAAGGCCTCTCTCACCACCAATAAGATTAGTTGCTACATATAAAGTTAAAAAAATATTGAGCAAGAATAATTTTCTATTTTTAAAAATTTTAAAAATACTCATATTTAGATTTTAGCCATTTTTGACGTTTTTCCAAGCTCTTCTTCAATTCTGATTAATCTATTATATTTAGAAACTCTTTCTGATCTTGCTAGAGATCCTGTTTTTATTTGAGAAGAGTCAGTCCCAACTGCTAAATCTGCAATAAAAGTATCCTCTGTATCTCCAGATCTATGAGAAATTACAGTATTAATATTATTTTTTTTAGCTAAGTTAATTACATTCAAAGTTTCTGTTAAAGTTCCAATTTGATTTGGTTTTACTAATATAGCATTTGCAGAATTTTCAGTTATTCCTCTTTTAAGTCTTTTAACATTAGTTACAAATAAATCATCACCAACTATTTGAACTTTAGATCCTATTTCCGCACTAATATTTTGCCAGGATTTCCAATCTTCTTCGGCAAAAGGATCTTCAATTGATTTTATTGGATATTTTGAAATAAGTTTTTTATAATAATTTATTACTTCTTTAGGTTCTAAAAAACTGTTTGAATTTATAGAATAATTACCTTTTTCATTTAAAAGCTCATTAGCTGCAACATCTAAACAAATAGAGATATCTTTACTCGGATTTAATTTAGATTTTTCTATGGCGTCCACAATGAGTTCAAGCGCTTCCTCATTCGAGCCAATCGACGGCGCGAAACCTCCTTCGTCTCCAACATTTGTTAACATTTTTTTAGATTGTAGTAATTTTTTTAAATTTTGAATTACTAAAAAACATTTTTCAATAGCATCACTAAAATTATTCGCGGAGTCAGGCCGAATCATGAATTCTTGAATTTTTAAATCATTGTCAGCGTGTGCTCCCCCGTTAATTATATTCATTAACGGAATTGGAAGAGAATAGCTGTCTCCCAAATTCTTAAAAAGTGATTTTTTTTTAGATATAGAAGTTGCTTTAGCAGATGCTAATGATACTGCTAAAATAGAATTAGCTCCCAAGATTTTTTTATTATCTGAACCATCTAAATCTATTAGTGTTTTGTCAATAGCTGATTGTTCGTACGGATCTAAATTTTTTAATTTTGAAGATATCTTTGTATTAATATTATTAACAGCTTTTTTTACACTTTTTCCTAAAAAAAAACTTTTATCATTATCTCTTAATTCAAAAGCTTCGAAAGCACCTGTAGATGCACCTGAAGGAGCTATTGCTGTGGCAGAAATATCATTATCTAGAAAAACTTCTGCTTCAACTGTAGGGTTGCCTCTACTATCAAATACTTGTCTTCCTTTTACATTTATGATTTTAACCATCTAATTAATTTTTAACTAAATTATCTATTTCTATTAATTTTTTTAGTAAATCTTTTAGTTGATTTAATGGCACCATATTAGGACCATCTGATGGTGCGTTTTCAGGATCTTCATGAGTTTCTATAAATATTGCCCCTACTCCAACTGCTACAGCAGCTCTTGCTAAATGAGGAACAAATTCTCTTTGACCTCCACTTTTTTCCCCCATACCTCCAGGCTGTTGAACTGAATGTGTTGCATCAAAGACGATTGGAAAACCAAACTTAGACATAATTGGTAAAGATCTCATATCCGAAACAAGTGTGTTGTATCCAAAACTTGCTCCTCTTTCTGTAATCAATATATTTTTATTTCCTGTCTCCTGAATCTTTTTAATTACATTAGACATATCCCATGGAGCTAAAAATTGACCTTTTTTAACATTAATAATTTTTCCTGTTTTTGCGGCGGCTACTAGTAAATCAGTCTGTCTACATAAAAATGCAGGTATTTGTAAAACATCTACATGGTCAGATACTATCGTGCATTGTTCAGCTGTATGAACATCAGTAAGAACAGGCAAACCAACCTCTTTTCTTATTTTTTCAAAAATCGGTAAAGATTTTTCGAGGCCTATACCTCTTTTACCTTTTAGACTTGTTCTGTTAGCTTTATCAAATGAAGTTTTATAAATCAGATTAATATTTAAGTCAGATGTAATTTTTTTTAATTCAGAGGACATTTTCATAGCATGTAATTCGCTTTCAAGTTGGCAGGGGCCTGCTATCAATGTAAATTGAGAATTATTGGATATTTCAAAATTTCCACATTTTACTTTATAATTATTCATTAAGTTTTATCCGAATTATTTTTTGCTGCTTTAATAAAAGATGAGAATAAAGGATGAGGTGATAAAGGTCTAGATTTAAATTCTGGATGAAATTGTACCCCTATAAACCAAGGGTGATTTTTAAGCTCCACTATCTCTGGTAATTTATTATCTGGTGATAAGCCAGAAAATATCATACCTTTTCTTTCGAAATCATCTTTATAGTTAATATTAACTTCATATCTATGTCTATGCCTTTCATTAATGAATTTTGATTTGTATATTGATTTTATTAAAGATTCATCCTTAAGTATTGCCTCGTAAGTTCCTAATCTCATTGTTCCACCTAAATCTTTATCTGTTCCCTTTATTACTTTACCTTCTTTAATCCATTCATTCATTAAACCAATGACTGATGCTTTAGATTTACTAAATTCACTAGAAGTAGCATTTTTAATTTTTAATCTATTTCTAGCAAATTCTATTACAGCCATTTGCATTCCAAAACAAATTCCAAGAAAAGGAACTTTATTTTCTCTAGCAAACTTTATTGCTGCTATCTTACCCTCCGTGCCTCTTTTGCCAAATCCTCCTGGGATAAGAATTCCAGAAACATTTTTTAATTTATTTTTTATATCCTTAATTTTTAAATTATCTGACTCAATTCTTAATAAATTTACTTTGACTTTATTATTAATACCTCCATGAGTTAATGCTTCGTCAAGAGATTTATAGGCATCTTTTAAGTTAACATATTTTCCGATTATAGCTATATTCACAGATTTATTAGTATTTAAAACTGTTTTTGTAATTTTTCTCCAAGGAGAAAGATTAACATTTTTTTTTGACTTTATTTTAAAGTAACTTAATACTTGTTTGTCTAGTTTCTCTTGATTAAAACTTATTGGAGCTTCATAAATAGTTTTAACATCTATTGTTTGAATTACATTTTCAATATTAACGTTACAAAACAATGAAATTTTCTTTCTTTGATCTATTGGGATTGCTTGCTCTGATCTACATATTATTATATCAGGTTGAATTCCGATACTCCTTAATTCTTTAACAGAATGTTGCGTGGGTTTTGTTTTAATCTCATCAGATGCTTTCATGTAAGGAACAAGCGTCAAATGTATAAAAAGAGTATTTTTTTTACCCACATCGTTAGAAAATTGCCTTATTGCCTCAATGAACGGCAAACTCTCTATATCTCCTACCGTTCCACCAATTTCGCAAATTACAAAATCTTCTTTTTTTATGTCCTTTTTTATAAATTGTTTAATTCTATCAGTAATATGTGGAATAACTTGAACAGTTTTTCCTAAATATTTTCCTTTTCTTTCTTTTTTCAAAACATCACTGTAAATTTTTCCAGTAGTTATGTTGTCAGTTTTTTTAGATGAAATTCCTGAAAATCTTTCGTAATGACCTAAGTCAAGATCTGTTTCAGCTCCATCATCCGTAACGTACACTTCTCCATGTTGAAAAGGACTCATCGTACCAGGGTCAACGTTTAAATAAGGATCTAATTTTCTTATTCGAACTTTAAATCCTCTTGACTGTAATAAATAAGCTAATGAAGCAGATGACAAACCTTTTCCAAGTGATGAGACCACGCCGCCGGTGACAAATATATATCGCGCCATGGAAGAATGTTATACTTGAAAAATCGATGAAAACAAAGTTTTATTTGTTAGAATCTGGAATTTGCGGAAGATTTGAATTTTGCTCTTCTTGCTTTTCTAAAACAGATTGTGTTTCACGTATTTCATCCTGTGAGATTGCAACTAAAGCAACGCTATTTATTATAAATAAAGTAGCCACAATTGATGTAAATTTAGTTAGAAAATTTCCAACTGCTCTTGTAGATGTGAAATTGTCTTGTGAAACACCTAAGCCTAAAGCTCCTCCTTCAGATCTTTGAAGAAGAATAGCTATTATTAATACTATAGCCAAAATGATATTAATTGTTACTAGGATGCTTTCCATATGATCTATCTATAGTAATTCTTTATTATATCAATAAAATTTTTCGAAGATTTTGAGGCGCCACCAATTAAAAACCCGTCTATTTCTGGAATTTTTTTAAATTGTACTATATTCGAGCTGTCGACAGAACCTCCATATAAAACAGCAGGTATTTTTTTTTTATTTTTAAATATTTTTACTAAAACTTGTTTAATAAATTTAGTTGTTTTTAATAATTCTATTGTACTTGGTATTTTACCTGTCCCTATTGACCATATAGGTTCATAGGCGATAATTAAATTTTTTTTATCAAATTTTTTATCTAGAACTTTTAATAATTGTCTTTTTAAAACTTTAAAAGTTTGTTTATTTTTTTTTTGTAATTTATCTTCACCAATACAAAATATAACTTTGAGATTATTTTTTAATGAATAAATAACTTTATTTTTTAATTGAACATCAGTATCACCTTCAGATCTATTATCTGAGTGACCAATTATAATATATTTTGTGCCCAGGCTCTTAATCATATATGAACTAATCGCTCCAGTATCAGAAGAAAAAATATCCTTGTGATAGCAATTTTGAGCTCCTATATCTATTTTCTTGTTTTTAAATATTTTTGAAAAAGTTTCTAATAAAGTGAATGGAGGAGTGATTATTACACTATATTTTTTATTGAATTTGTCTTTGGTAAAAAATTTGTTTATTTTATTAATAATATTAACTGATTTGGGTACTCCAAACATTTTCCAATTTCCAATAAAGTATCTCATGGTATTTGCCTTAATTATAAATTTGATCTATAGGTGTAAATAATAAAAAACCTTATTAAAGTATAAAAATGTTAACATCAATAGGAAAATCATCAAAGTCACTTTTGGTAAAAGTATTAGTTGGAATAATCATATTGCCTTTTGTTTTTTGGGGCATGGGAGATGTATTTCGTGGTGGAAATCAAAATATATTAGTCACAATTGACTCTGAAAAAATTAGTACTCAAGATTTTGCTAATTATTTAACAAGGCTGAGTTTGAATGAGCAGCAAAGAAAAAATCTCTCTAGCACTAATTTATTGGAAAAAATTCTTTCCGAGTACATTGGAAGAAAAATAGTTGAGCTAGAAGTGAAAAAATTTGGAATAAATGTAAGTGATAAATCACTAAAAAATATAATAATTAATGACAAAATTTTTTTAAAAGATGGCAAATTTTCTCGTACAGAGTACGAAAAATTTTTATTACAAAGTTCAATTTCTGCTCCTATATTTGAAAAAAATATTGTTGAACAAGAAAAAAAAAGACAGCTACTAAGTTTTCTTTCGGGAGGAACTAGTATTCCGGATTATTTAATTGAAAATGAATTTAAAAAAGAAAATCAAATTAAAACTATCAGCTATATAGATCTTAAAAAATATTATCAAAATCAAAATATTGACGATAAGGAAATTAAAGAAATTTATGAAAAAAATAAAGAATTATTTAGACAAGAGTTTAAAAGTATAAGTTATGTTGAATTAACGCCTGAAAATCTTTCAGGCTCAAAAGAGTTCAATGAAAATTTTTTTAACAAAATTAATAACATTGAAAATGAAATAATTGATGGAAAAAAAATTAGCTTAATTGCAAAAGAAAATAATTTAAAACTTACAAAAACTAAAGAAGTTAATAGAAAACAAACTGATATAAATGGTAACAAATTATATAAAATAGAAAATGAGTTATTCAATGAGATATTTAATATCACTAAAGAAAATACCGGCGAAATGATTAATTTTAACAATAAATATTATATGATAGAAATTTTAAGCATTAGAAAAAAAAATAGAGACATAAATGATTCTGAAGTGAGAGATGCAATTATATCTCAAATTAAAATCAAAAATAAAATAGAAAATAGTAACAAGATTATTGAAAAAATTTCATCAAAAAAATTTAATTATACATATATGTTAAATTTTGCAAAAGATAACAATTTGGATGTAAAAAATTTAAAAATTTATAATTTAAAAGAAAACGATATCTTTAATGAAAATTTTATAAAAAAAATTTATCAAATGAATGATAAAGAAGTTAATCTTATTACTGACAGCATGTTTTCTAAAAATTTTATAATTTATTCTAAAGAAACTGAATTCAAAAAATTAGATAAAAATTCAGAGTCTTTTAAGATTTATAGAAATAAAGCTAAATTGAATTTAGCTAAAGACATATATGAAAGTTATGATAAAAATGTTAATAAAGAATATAAAATAGAAATCAATGCTAAAGCTGTTGATCGATTAAAGAATTCGTTTTAATGAATCTAAATATAAGTTTTAAAAATTTTAAAAAAAATCATAAAAGAAAAAAAAATCAAATTATATTTAAGTCTAAAAATTGTAAACACTATTACAAAGTAGAAAACTTATATAAATTTATTCTTTCAGAAAAAAATAGTTTTATTTTTGAGTCAGTTGAAAAAGGAGCGCGTGGAAGATACACGATCATTGGTTTAAATCCTGATAAAATATGGGATATTACAAATAATAATATTACTTTAAAAAGTCTTGAGAAAAAAATTAAAATTAAAGCCAACCCTTTAATATTTATAAATAAATTAATTAAAGATTTTAATATTAAGATTCCTAATCAACTACCATCTATGTCATCAATGTTGGTTGGTTATTTTTCCTATGATATAATTAGATACATTGAAAAAATACCTGATCAATGCAAAGATGATCTTAAAATTCCAGATGTAAGACTATTCAGACCTAAAAATTTAATTATTTATGATAATTTAAAAAAAAAAATCTATTATGTAGAAAATATATATGCTGACACTAAAATTAAAAACTATGAAGAAGCCTATAATTCTATTGTTAAAAGATTTCAGTTATTTAATAATTATGAAAATATAAAATTACCTGAAAAAATTACTTATAAAAAAAACAAAAATAATATTAAATCAAATATATCTAAAAAAAAATTTAAACTTTTAATTAAAAAAGCAAAAAAATATATTGAAAAAGGTGATGTTTTCCAAGTTGTGCTGAGTCAAAGGTTTGAACGCAAAATAGAAAAAAAACCAATAGAAATATATAGCTATTTAAGAAAATCTAACCCTTCACCGTTTATGTTTTATTTTAATTATGAAGATTTTAATGTTCTTGGCAGCAGTCCAGAAATTCTTGTTAGATTAAATAAAGGTAAAGTAACAATAAGACCTATTGCAGGAACAAGGCCGAGGGGAAAAAATAAATTTGAAGATAAAAAAAATAAATTAGATTTACTTAAGGATAAAAAAGAGTTAGCTGAACACCTTATGCTTTTAGATTTAGGCAGAAACGACGTAGGCAAGGTTGCTAAAATAAACTCTGTGAAGGTAACTGAAAAGTTCAAAATTGAAAAGTACTCACATGTTATGCATATTGTCTCTAATGTAATAGGAAAATTTAATAATAAATATTCACTTTTTGAAACACTTCTTTCTGGATTTCCCGCAGGAACAGTAAGTGGAGCACCAAAAATAAGAGCGATGGAAATTATTGATGAGTTAGAAAAAACTAAAAGAAAGTTATATGCTGGTGGAATTGGTTATTTTACTCCTAACAATGAATTTGATACTTGCATTGCCCTTAGAACAGCTTTAATTAAAAATAGAAAATTTTATGTTCAAGCTGGTGCTGGTGTTGTAGCTGATAGTGTCCCAGAAAATGAATACTTAGAAACAATTAATAAAGCTAAAGCTTTGATGAAAGCTGTAGATTAAAATGAAAATTTTGCTAATAGATAATTATGATAGTTTTACTTATAATTTATATCATTACATCTCAAGATTTAAAAAAGATATTGATGTTATCAGAAATGATAAAATTAATAGCAAGATTATTTTAAAAAAAAGATACAACAAAATAGTAATTTCTCCTGGACCTGGCAATCCAAATCAGGCTGGTAATTGTTTGAAGATTGTTAAAGATTTATATAAAATATTACCAATTTTAGGAGTTTGTTTAGGCCACCAAGTTATCGGTCAAGTTTTTGGTGGAAAAATTATTAAATCAAAAACTTTAATGCACGGTAAAACAAGTAAAATAAAACATAATAAAAAAGGTTTATTTAAAAACATTAAAAATAATTTTGAGGCAACTAGATACCATAGCCTGATTGTAGATAGAAAAAATTTTCCAAAGGATCTAGTCATAACTGCTGAAACTAAAAATAGAACAATAATGGGTTTAATGCATAAAAAATATGATATTCATGGGTTTCAGTTTCATCCTGAAAGTATTAGTACTAAAATGGGTATTAAATTAATAAAAAATTTTATAGCAAAATAGAATGTCTAATTTTTTAGAAAATTTGAAAAAAGGTCAGAATCTTTCGTTTGAGGAAAGTAAAATTCTTTTTAATGAATTAATGGAAGGAAAACATGATGACCAATCAATAATTGAAATATTAGAATCACTTTCAAAAAAAGGTGAAACAAAAGATGAGTTAGCTGGAGGAATCTACGTGTTAAGAGATAAGGCAAATAAGGTTAATGCAGATCAAAATACTATAGATACCTGTGGCACCGGCGGTGATGGTCAAAATTCTCTTAATATATCTACAGCTGCAGCTATTGTTTTATCAAGTATGGGAATAAAAGTTGCAAAACATGGCAACAAAGCAGTCTCTTCGAATTGTGGCTCTGCTGACGTTTTAGAAGCTTTGAAAGTAAATATAAAACTAAAGCCAAATGAGGCTGAAGATAGTATTAAAAAGTTTAATTTTGCTTTTATGTACGCGCCAAATTATCATTCCGCTATGAAACATGTTGGTGCTGCAAGAAAAAAAATTGGTAAAAAAACTATTTTTAATTTAATTGGTCCTCTGAGTAGTCCCGCACAAGTTAAAAAACAAGTTATTGGAGTGTTCGATAAAAAATGGATGAAACCTTTTGCCGAAGCATTAAAAGATAATAAAGTAACACATGCTTACATAGTACATAGCGAAGATGGTATGGATGAGATTTCACCATTTGCAAAAACATTTATTGTAGAGTTAAAAGATGATAAAGTTAAAGAATTTATAATTAACCCTAACGATCTTGGAATTTATGCCAAAAATAAAGAAAATTTAAAAGGAAAAAACGCTAAGTATAACTCAGAAAAAATTATTGAGATTTTTAAAGGTAAAATAAATGAATTTTCAATTTCTGTGGCTTTAAATGCTGCAGCGGGTCTGATTGTTTCAGATAAAGAAAAAGAATTTAAATCTGCATTTGAAAAAGCAAAAAATCATTTAAAGTCTGGAAAAGTTTTACATCATTTAAAAAAAATTCAATCATCTTAATGTCTAATATTTTACAAAAAATTATCGAAAATAAGAAAGAATCTTTAAATATAATTAAAAAAAATAATTCTTTAGATTTTTTAGAAAAAAAAATTAAAAATTTAAATTATTTTTTTAATTTTAAAAATTCTATTCAAGATAATAAACATATTTCATTGATTACTGAAATAAAAAAAGCTAGTCCCTCAGCAGGAATAATAATTAAAGATTTTGATCATCTGAATATAGCAAAAATGTATGTAGATAATGGTGCTACCTGTTTATCAGTTCTTACAGAAGAAAAATATTTTTTGGGAAAATTAGAATACATACAAGATATTAAAAATAAATTTAAAATACCAGTATTAGCCAAGGATTTTTTTATAGATCCATACCAGGTCGCTTTATCAAAAAGCTTTGGCTCTGATTGTATTTTAATTATTATTGCTGCACTTAACGGTAAACAAGCTGATGAAATTTATTTAGAGGCTCTAAATCATAATCTATCAGTGATTGTTGAAGTGCATGATAAAAAAGAAGCTGAAATAGCTTTAAAATACGATAAGGCAATAATTGGTATAAATAATAGAAATTTAAAAACTCTTGATGTTTCTTTAAATAATTCTATTTCAATTTTTGAAGTTGTTAAAAATCATAAAGGTCCTATTATTTCTGAAAGTGGGATAAAAAATGAAAATGATGCAAAATATATATATAGCAGGACAGGTATAAAAAATTTTCTTATTGGAGAATCACTATTAAATTCTGAGAATCCAGTAGAATTAATGAGGCAACTTAAGCAAATAATTCAATAAAATAGGCAATAATTTAGAGTTGTAATTTAATAAGAACTTTTATAGAACATAGATGTACGAGGTTTGTTCTATGCTTACAAAAAAACAAAAAAACTTATTAATTTTTATTA
>MDTB01205217.1_pt1 | contig 19100 bp, 13 predicted proteins | sample 811161 | NCBI WGS metagenome assembly MDTB01 (sample SAMN05326650, study PRJNA326480) | marine metagenome | isolation source: seawater | place: Mediterranean Sea | collected 2009
ACCCTTAATGTCATTTTGAGATAATCCTTACGTAGCATCACGACTATTTTTTTAAATTAGACGGGTAATTCCAGAAAATAGTTGTCATTTTAGTTTTCCACGTACTACCCTGTGATGCGATACAAAGAGTCTTTTCGTGTGGGCCAAAAAATTGCGCTAGTCAAAATCTAAATCATCTGGAAGGTCTAATACCGGATCTTCTTCCTTTGCGCCCGCGCCTATCTCTGACGCTAGTGCTCGCGCGTAGGCGTTTCGGGCTGTCTGCATAGCCGCTGACTTTGTACCCAAGCGAACCAGCTCCTGATCGACGAATCTGATGGCCATGATCTGCGCCTTGGCTTCATCGGACAGGTCGTCAATATCATACTCTTTATCGTCTATTGTAAGTGTAGCCATGTGTTCTCCAAAATAACTATAGAAACGTTATGCGTTCCGCTGAAACAAAAACCCCGGCCGAAGCCGGGGTTTCCAAATCACTTCTCTCGAAGAGATTATGCGTTGAAGTTAGTCTTATGCATGTCATTAATGTCAACAGCAGCACCCGACAATATACCAACCTTGACTGGCGTGATGACTCCAGATCCATCTGAAGTCCAAGTAAAGACATGCTGATCAGTACCAGCGTTTTCGTCAACCGCTGTTACAAACACACCCTTCTTGTTGTTAGCCGAGTTAATATTTACGTATTCTCCACCAGCAGCTACCGCTACGGTAAGACCAGCAGCCGTAGTAATATCCTGGCCACCAGCAATATCAACTAGCATCGTAACATCATCTTCAACATCAGTGGCACCCGGGTTGGAAGTTGCCGCAGCATTGGCAGCTGTATAAGCGCTACCTTTGTGTGCCTCCACGTTGAACTTGTCCAAACCACTTCCTGCAACAAACCCGTTGAAGACGTGGGTAGAAGTTTCGCTCGCTGGAACTACCAGTATATCGGTATCTGCCGCGTTACCAGAAGTGAAGGTTACAACTCCGTTACCCGCATCAATAGTGACGGAGACGTCAGAGTCCGTTGTCAAGGTTTCAGTAATGGTGAATGCTTCGGTCTGGTTAGTGAGGACCACTGCACCAGCCCCTGCAAAGTTGATGTTCTCAACTGACACTAGATCAGTATCCGCGTCAATCGTCGCTGTTAACCCAGCACCGATGTCTAGGGTATCCGTACCGCCACCACCGTTCATGATGTCGTTGTTGGCAACCGTACCGGTGTTGATCTTAATAACGTCATCACCAAGACCACCATTTATCGAGTCAACAAGCGCTGTACCAGTAATGTGGTTAGAAACCTTTGAACCAACGATGCTCGCACCAAAAGAGGCGAAACCGCTCACATCGACAGACTCGAAACCACTCTGGACCGCTGTGTTAGCTGAACCGTTCATGGAGACGACCTGGTCATCCGCAGCTAGGTTAATGCTAATACCGCCTAGGATCGCTGTAAAATCGATATCCAAGACGTCACCAGCAACCGATGCGGAAGTAGTGGTATTCGTGCCACCAGCCAATACGTCGGCCTCTTGTGTCATCATAAAGGTATCATCACCTGCACCACCTTTATAGTCAGCGGCACTGGATGAAGAACGACCAGTCTGCACTATTCCGCCCGCCAACTTAGTGGACCCGTCAAGTGACGTGACATCCTGCCCGAGCGCAGTGATAGCGAAACCACCAGTACCCGTGAGATTCACGGCCATTGTCTTACCTGCCGTCGTCATTGCTAGGCTAGCAAGAGATATGCTCTCACTGAAACCTGCTGTTGCAGACTTAACGGTAACGGTCTCAATATCATCAGTCTTTAAGATTAGCCCATTAGCGATGGCACCCGTGTTTGCACCTTTAAGCTCTATAGTCGTGGCATCAGCCGAACCAGTAGCGTCAGCTAGCTTGACTTCCACCGTTGGAGTTCCTGCTGTTGCAGTTATCCTTGTAGTGGTGCTCTCTGCCTTATCGATAGTCGAAACAATACCAGTCGCAACATCAAGTGAAACCAGAGCTGCATCTGAAGCAGACATGTCAAGTGTAGACGTCGCATCTATATTTCCGAGGATCGTCTCAATGCCGGCAGTTTTAGGCTTGTCTGTACCTGTTGCCGTGATGTTATAAGACAGCGTATCAGTGGCAAGTGGTCCACCAGTCAATGTAACGGTGCTATCCGCGGCGTCTGCAGCAAGAGTGAAAACACCGTTTCCGGAGAAGCCAGACATGTTGACTGTCTTAAGATTGGTGTGGATTGTACCAGTAGTGAATGTGGACAGGCTGTTGCCGCCGGTTATCACTACATTGTCCACGCCCGAGTTAAATGTTGCACCGCCGCTAATGTCAACGTCAGCAGCAGCAGGGACCGTGATATTTAAACTCTCAGTATCAATTGAACCTGCGTTAACGAAAGCAGCAGCAGTCGTAATGTTAGTGGTATCAGTACCTGTTCCACCGCTTATCACGTGAGTGATAGCACCTGTCGAACCGATAGTGAATGTATCGTTGAGGACGCCACCAGTTACGTTCTGGATGCCAGTACCCTTACCTGTGAAGGTGATGGCACTCGAAGTCACGGTGTTAGACTGGTTCGCGAAGGACACAGTCACAGGAGCATCAGCGGTAGAGCTGACACTAGTAGTGTTCTTGTGGAGGGTTCCCAACCCAATCGTGCCTGCGTTAGTAGCAGCCTTCTCCGCCAGAACCACGTTAGCAACTTCGGCCGTAGACATATCTAAAGTTACGGTGTTGGTTGCTGCCTGAGTAGTGAAGGTAACCGTCTCAATAGCTGCACCTACATCAACTATGCTTGTCACCGCTCCGTTATTGTTGAAAACCTTAACGTCTAAATCATCTGCAGCACCAGTCGCATCTGCACCAGTCACATCGATTTCAGAAGCAGTAGCAGCCTCATCAGTGGCTGTTCCGAGAGCAAGATCTTTCGTTAGATCAAAGCCGGTAATCGTCTGCTTGTTGTCAGTCACGGTCAACGTCTTATAGCCAGAAGAACCAGCCATTGCGAGGGTGTTAGCACCGGATGTAGTCAACGTAATGTTCTCAACATCTTTAATGCTTAGTGCGCCGGTAGTCGCTGTCAGACCAGTCACGGTAGCTGTGACTGTGTCAGCGGTTCCAGCACCACCTTCAACGATGTCCTTGTTATTAAGATTTCCTGCGAAAGTAAGTGTTGAGCTCGCACCACCCATCTTATAAGTCGTCGTCTTAGTACCATTAGCACCAGTAGTCAGGGCCAAGGCACCAGCCAGAGCGCTCGCATCGAAAGTAGTGACCTTGGCACCAGCCAAGATTGTCTCAAACCCACCAGTACCAGTCACAGTGACCGTGGCAGCATTTGTGGCAGTCAGATTTTGAACCTGGTTTGCCGTTACAGTACCTGCAGCATTCTTGTTAGCTGTGATATTAACTGTTTCGTATGTCGCTACATCGACCTCATGGTAACCACCAGTTGTGTTGCCATCACCAGTATTAATCGCATTCAACTGAATAGTTGCTGTGTCTGCATCAGTGTCAGTCGCGTTCGTGATAGTGACTTTAGCACCATCATCGTCCGCTGCGTCGCCCGCGTCCGCCGTGCTCTTTGCAAGAACTATGGTCTTACCTTCAGCCTTCGTGACGGTCGAATCTACAGTCGCACCATCATCTCCAGCGTCATTAAGGTTGATGAGTACGGTGCTTCCGCCGAATTTAGAAACATCGTAGGCTGCGGTAGTCGCAGAATTAGCAATTTCTAACGTCTCAACATTGGTAGTTTGCGCGAAATTAGTAGTTAAGGCGCCCGAATCCATAGTAATCGTATCTGTGCCATCACCACCGTCAATGACGTCAAAACCATTCATGCCGGCACCCATGACAAAAGTGTCATTGCCTGAACCACCCGTGATTTTCATATTGTCCGCGGCGGCTACGGCTACTTTCAACTTGCCTGTGAATGTGGATGCGTCGATCGTACCGTCAATCGCACCTGCTACAGTCGAAGTAGTATCTGCAAAGTCCATTGCCGTATTGTCGATGCTGAGGTCCTTATCACCGGTCACGTTCATCAAAGTCGCATTGGCGACGACCAGGCTGTTAAGGTCAGACTTAAGCGTATTAGTTGAAATATTAATTGTCTCAACACCCGCGATAGTTATATCACCGAGCGCTACATTATTTACCGCGATGTTCTGTGTTGTCGCACCAAGAACCGTAGCTCCGGTGTAGGTAACCTTCACATCACCGATAGAATTGTTGAGATCTAAATCAACAAGGTTGCCCACGTTGTTGAAGTGAACGTCCCCCTCTGCAGCGCTAGACGCGATACCCACATTGGTTACACCCTTCATTAGGGTCATGTCTACAACCATACCATCTGTCGTGTTCTCAGTATCGTAGGCGTTGAGGTAGACCTTCTCAACGTCATTAGCCTGAATTGCGGCTATCGTGTATGCACCAGCAGGCGCTCCAGCGGTAGAGATCGTGAACGTGTCTATACCCGCGCCGCCGTTTATGACATCACCCGGAAGCAATGTAGTACCCGCGGCGCCTGCGCCTGTAACAACAGCGGAGATGGTGTCATCGCCGCCGCCGCCGTTGACTGTTTCAGCCGATGTGGTCATTACTAAATTCTTCGCTACATCAGCCGGGGCAGGAGGAGGTGCAGTCGCAGTATCAACTGAGGCGTTTCCGCCAGCAACAGTGATCGGGTTTGAGCTAACCGATGCCGGGATTGCCCACTCATCAACAGCTTCCTTAGTGATCGTGTGATATGTCGCGACCGCTACCTTGTTACTGAAATTATCGATGTGAGTCTTAAGCGCGCCAGCCGCATTAGCGCTGTCGCTCATGAATGTTTGAACAGACACAACCAAGGCAGGCACTGAGCCTCCGCCATTGACATGAGCCTCAACAATCTTCACACACTCAGCTTGAAGCGCAGCGTCGGCTTCAGGCAATATGTTGCCTATCCACTCTGCACCGAACTCAGCAGGAGTCTGATGCAGCGGATATTCCGCCGTGAACTCAGCCCTAGCCGCCAAAGTCGCTGCGATCTGCTCGAGAGTTGACCCCCCGTTTGCCGCAACCACAAGCTCCCCTAGAAGCTTGGTACCTGGCGCCTTGTTATTCATTAGAACGGCAAGCTCCATAATGTCTTGCCTCATTGCTGCTGTAATGGCCATTTTAACTCCTTACTTAGAAAACCAAATTTAGTTTTTATTCGAATAAAACTTTTACTAAAAATACAATCGATTGTTTATTTAAAATAAGCTTCGCCGTACTCGCGTCGCTTCCCCTTCCTTCCAGCTGGTGGAAGCATAATGCTTCACCACGCAAACACCTGTGACCTCCGTCACACGCAATCTCAAAAATCTTTATCCTTTCTATCATCTAACTTGCATTTCGATCGGGGCATAGTACACCCCAAACTCATACATTTTCCTTAAGCAGCTGATTGTATACTAAAACCCTATCTCAGCGCACTCTACTATCGACTTAAATTTATTATTCTTAAGGCTTTGATACATAATTTTTAACCAAAAAGCACATGAAAACGCTATAAAGTATTGATTTTAAACGATTAGTCCGCTTCCAATCTCTAGCAAAATCGGTCTTAAAACCTCCAGTTTATGCCTACCTCAGAAGCAAATCCACGAGTTTTAAACAAGTCGATTGTGCTGTTCTGATCATGATATGACAGATTTGCAAAAATTTGCGCATTTCTTCCCATAGTTCGCCAAGGAGCTGCGTATTGCAAGAACATCGAATTCAACGATTCCTCTCGCTTCTCGCCGCTATCGAATAGTGGACTGTACCCATCTTTATCTTCAAGCTTCGTCCATACGTACTGAGCAAAGACCTCACCACGGGCAAACTGGCGCCGCCAAACAAAGTTCGTCCGCCAACCATCCCTATCGCTTCCCAATCGCCCGCTGCTCGTTCCCTCGTTTGTCAACACGCTCAACTCAAGGCCAAATCTGTTTGTTGAATTGCTGCTCGTAAGGCTACAGTCAGCTCCAAACCCAAGACTTTTCTCAACGCCCGATAGCAAACTTTGTGTGTGGAAATACTGATATTGCAGCGCTACTGCCGGATAAAAAGTACAGGCTCCCCGTCTACCAGCGAGGTATCTCGCTCTTAAAGTCGAGCTGGAAAAAATTGCATGGCCCCCATAGGCGATGTGGTCGCCCCCAATTACCGCATCCCACCGGGGGTCCTCTGAAGCCTGCGTCACAAATGTCTGTGCTGACGCCTGGAGTAACTCAAATCGCGAATCATTGCTGAAGCGGCCCCTCACTTGTCCCGACAATTGAGCATTGAAAGACCTGCCCAACCTTCGAATGTCACCTCCCGCTGAGAGCTTGGTATAGGAGCCCTCCCGGGCCTGATATTCTGGACTGACTTCTAGAGTTATAGAATTACCTGATAGCGTGAGCGCAAGCCGGTCAGACACAGGCGCATTATTGAGATTGGCGTCATAACCAAAGGACCCGGACAAAACCAAGCTACTTTGAACCCGCGCGCGAGACCAGCGCCTCTGTCTTAGCAAGAGCCCCTCTTGAAGGCCCTGTGGCAGGTCATCCCTGGACAATAATTCAGCATTAAGCTCAAGTGCGCTAAAGATATCACCCTGACGATACAAAACTTCTGCGTAATCGACCATCGCTACTCCATTGTCTGGGTCCAGCAAAAGGGAGAGTTCTAGATTTTCTAGAGCCTGAAATAAATTTCCAGAAGCAAGCTGCGCAGCGCCTAAGAGCGCAAAATACTCCGCACTCGCAGAACACTGATCAAGAACCTCAAGAAGCCTAGCCTCGGCACGCTCTGGGGTGTTTTCTATATCCTCATAAAAACCCCCCATGTCAGGGCAGGCGAGAACCGTTGCTGATTTGAGAGCGCAGAAAAAACCGCATAGTAGCGTAAGCGTTGGTGTAGTTTTTTGACTGCCCAATGACACCCGCACCCTAACAATGGTGTTGAAGGTTATAAATTAATCCCAAGAAAATTTCCTGAAGCATCCGAACAATGGCTCTCAAGTTTCAATCCAAGGGTAGTATATTTCAGAGCCAAAGTCGGCTAATTTCTCTCAACCAAGACCGCCACGCAAGAGCGTGAGGTTGTCTCTTTGGCTTTTCTCTTTCTCGAGTGGGGTATAAAGGGCATGGGATTTAGCCAGACCAGGCAATAAATAGCTCCCGAGGGGCTGAAGCGGAAGGTCCGGCAAATAGCGGGCTGCAACCTCACCAATTAAAACTGGATAAGATAAATCAGCAGTCATCTCCTGAATTCGCAGCGTTACTGTTACAGCTTCGCCACACAGAGTATGTGCTCTCCGATGCGCAGGCCCGATAGATCCTGACAGAACAGGGCCCTGTTCAACCCCAATCCCCAGAGCAAGAGGCTCAAGCCCATCAATGCTAAGTTCTGTCAGCAAATTCCCATTTACTTGATTCTCTAATTCTAAAGCAGCACTCAAAGCCCTGTTGGCTGAATCGCACCCCCCGCCTTCCCAAACGGCCAAGACACTGTCCCCTTTGTATTCATGGATTTTCCCACCAGAGTCCTCAACTATCTGGCTCGCCCGAGTAAAAAAATAGTGAAGTACCGCCGCAGACTCCTCAGGTGGCCTTGACTCCCCTAAAGCCGAAAAATTCCTTAAGTCCGCACTGAGGAGCGTGACCTCACAACGTTCAGCCTGAATGTTTGAAGTAGGCAACTGGAATGCCACCTTCCTAGCAGTCTCGGACGGAAGATAACTTGACAGGTTTTGCATCACCAAACCACGCTCTATCCTCAACCTTAGATGTTCCACCGTGAGTAAGGCAAGCCCTCCCATAAAACCAAACAGTGCCGTACTCATCCAACCCACCCAAAAATTGTAGTAGGTTAAGAATATGCCGTGCGCCGCAAGTGCGACAAGGGCTGTCAAAAGAGAAAAAGCGGGTAAACCAAAAATAGCCGCTCTCCCCCGAAACGAGGCAATAAAAAACAAAAGGGCGCCAACCAGAAGGCTGATAGAAATGGTTATCGATGCCCTACCTTTCGGAACGTAAGGCACAGAATTGTCAAGAATGCTGGTTAGCACGCGAGCCTGAAGTTCTACTCCTGGCGAAGAACCACTGTAAGGAGTCGGGACTATGTCATCAAGACCAAAAGCGGTAGCCCCAACTAGCACCAACGCGTTGTCAAAGACGTCCCGGTCATAGTCCCCTTCCAAGACACGAATCGCTGAGACGGACTGAAATGAGGATGGAGATTTTTCAAATGAGATTCGCATATTCCCTTCGCTATCAATGGGAATATCTAGCCCAGGAAATGAACTCAAAATTAAAGAGTGTTCTGGAGCAAAAATTCCATCGCCTGCTGAGACTTCTGCGACCCAACTATCTTCACTCCCGAGCTGAAGAAATGCAGCTATCGCCAGTGCTGGGTAAGCATTTTCTCCAAAACAAATTACTGCAGGCAGCTTGCGCACCGAACCATCAGAATCAATTACCGGCGCTATATGCCCTTTAGGAATTGAGGCAAGTGTGTCCGAAGCGCCGATAAAATTCTCAGCCTTCGGGAACATAACGCTTTGTGTCTGAATGTCGCAGGAGGCTCCGCGCAATGCGTGCGTGAGAGTGCCGCTCTTTAGTTCAGAATCCAGCGGCTGGAGGACAGGAAGTTGAGCCACGATGGACTTTTGATTCTCCGCAAGACTTCTTGCAAATGCGCGGTCTCCATTTCTTTCACCGACAGGGTAAAGCACATCATGAATCTGTAGCTGCGCACCCGCCTCGTTAATTTTTCCTACAAGGTCGGCCATGACTTCCCTAGACCATGGCCACGGCCCTATTTCGCTAATACTTTCCTCGTCAATTGACACTATTACAACTCGGTCCTCCATAGCCGTGTCTGCAAACCAAGCCCAAGGCAGAGAACCCGCTCTATCCTCAACAGAGCCAAGTGTATTTTTAAAGAAAAATAGCAACAGAGTAGCAAAACTTGCTGCAAAGAGAAGCGTCAGAAAAGAACAAGCTGATATCCTACCCACAATTAAGCGAGATAAGTATTTTGTTGGTATACTAGACATTACGTTCATCAATTTTATTTAATTTGCGTCCCAGAGAGTAATGCCCTGCAGCAGCCCATCCCAATTATAGAAATCGAAAAAATAGCCGGATTCTGTTCCATCTAAACTGACAGCACCAACCATCCTAGACTCGCCATCACGGGAGTGAAAATATCCGCCCGGGTATAATCTGCCCGAAGCGCTGAAGTTCGCCTCGCCAAGCTGCATGTGGTAAAGATCAAGAGAGGTCCTGAAAGCATTCGTATTGAAATTTATCCGCAAATCGCCCCCGGAAACCGCCACTGGCGTAATGGACTCCTCGGCTTTAAAATAAGCTTGAGCGCTTGTAAGAGAAAAACCAATTTGTCCTAACCCGCCATCGACCTGAGCTTCATCAGCCTCTGGGCGGAACAGAAAATACTCAAAATTACCACCCACTGTTACTTGCCTTCCCTCCGAAGCCTCAGATAAGGGCAGGGTTAAACGTTCCAAGTTGCCTTTGCCCCTTGCGAATCGCCCCCAAACCAATTGTCTGTCTCTCAATTCTGAAGGGATTGCCTGATCAATCGGAGTGAAGCCCGTTTCGTAAGGAGCCTGATCCGCTGCCTTTGCGCCCAAATCCAGAGACGTCACGCTCTCAGTCACAACCTCTTTCGCCGACGCATTAGCTTCATCCTCACTCTGCGGGGATATTTCGAGATCTGCCTGATAATCCTCCTCGAAACTGCGATCTCTGGCAGCGACCCCGTTAAACAGTTCGGTTATTTGCTGGGCATCTCGCCCTCCAGTCAGAACTGGAACCAATTGGGGAATATTCATGCTGGAATCAAACTCGATAACTTGCATAGACTCACTGTCGAGTTCAACGCTATTTAGATTGCAAGGACCAATTCCTTGAGCGACACATTGAGTTGAAAATGGGGCGACAACGATAGCTCCCTCATTTACAAGTGCCATCAACGAATCCTCCGTTGCCGAGACTACGAAATCGGTACCCCTGACTCCTATGGCGGCTATGGGTGTATTAAGTCTAAACCTCTCGCGTGCGGCCGTAGCAGCTTTGCCAGAAACAGTTCTGGCAGTCCCTTGGAGAAGACTGAATTTAACTTGTGAATTTTCTGGATCTTCGGCATCAAAGCGATAAGACACGATATGAAGCTCGCTATTCGGCCTGACGCTTAAAACAGCATCATCTCGAAACGTGACGTGCACATGGCCACTGGACTCGGTGCGGATCCTGTCTCCTTCCCGCAAAAAGTCTCCCCGATTGAGCCGTTCCTCGCCCACAACATCCGATAACAGATAAGCCCGTCCAATTACCATGCTGACTTCGCCGACCGGCCTTACCGCATCGTCGGCAGAGCCCTCACCCTGAATAAGAGTTTTGTCTTGCCCTGAAGCGAACATGTTAAAAACTAGACATACTAGGAAAGTTAATGTCCTAGTCCTCGTTTTTTTACTTGTCATAGCCATTTTCTATTAATTTTTCCCAATTAAAACAGATAGATAATTTTTCCACTCATCCACAAAGGATTATATTAACGATTCCGCTTTCCTAAATACACAGAGTTTTTAAACATTTTCCATGTTGCCAAAATACCCTAAAATTTAGTTACTGCCAGTGATTCCAGTCACACCGCCGACCACAAGCCTTTTCACCATTAGCAGTCAAATAGTTATACTGATACAACTAGCCGCATCTGCCGGTATCGTATTAACGCTAAAAGTACCCAGCCAATTATGCTTGCAACACCAGAACTTTTGCGAACATTTGAACTCTTTCACGGACTCAGGGCCGAAGACATAGAGTATTTGTGCTCAAAAAGTGCAGTAGAGAGACACGCGCGTCGATCCGTTATTTTGAAGGCCGGAGTTACTGAAAATAGGGTCTGCATGCTGTTTGAAGGAAGGTTGCAAGGAGTAGACTTTACAATTGACGGTAAAGAAGTTGGATTATATTTCGTTGATCCGGGCAACTATTGTGGAGAGCTGTGTGTTTTTGACCCAGGGAAACAGACGGAACACGTCATAGCATTAAATTCGTCCGTAGTTGTTCTATTTGCAGCTGAAACTATTCGTGCAGTAGCTGAGAGAAATTCCGAAATAATGCTGGCTTTGGGCACCAGACTGGCTCACCGTATTAGGCAGATGGCAAAACAGAGGGCTTTGCTAAGCCTACCAAACGTCGCTCAAAGAGTATGCAGCCAGTTGTGGTTAATGATTCCTGAACCCAGCCAAGATTCAAACAAAACGGTAGAGATAAAAAATCTTCCGACACACATGGAAATAGCAATCATGCTGAACTTGAGCAGAGAGACAATTACTCGGGTATTTCAGCAATTGCAAAGAAATCGCATAGTGGCCAGAGTTGGTCAAAACAGGCTAGCCATCGAAGATGTCCCGGCGTTGCAAAGGATTGCAGAGGGCATCAAAAAACCAGATATTGTCAAATAGAGCCTAAGTGTTACCTTACCCACCTCTCTTTATACTGTTTAAATAGGAGCGTCAGCCGATATATTACTTGACGCATAACGTTTTTATGTTCGCGCTTTAAGAACTTTTTATGTTTTATTCCATCAAATTACAATTACAGAAGTTAGGACTTGAAAATCGAAATGGTGACGCAATTAAGTAAAGCAAGTTTGGGCTAATCGAGTTAGAAGCAAGGCATATGAACCAACACCAAAAGGACGTACTGTTAGGCGTAATTGCAGAAGCGAAGAGCTACGTCCTCTATGCAACTCTTTTTAGTGCTTCAGTCAATTTGTTAATGCTGACGCCCATCCTTTATATGCTGCAGGTTTATGACAGAGTTGTCTCCAGCGGGAGTATGACTACTTTAACAATGCTTACTCTTTTAATGCTGCTTTTGCTCTCCTCATCGGGCTGTTTTGAATGGGCTCGCAGTAAGCTTTTGGTGGCAGCGAATGTGAAGCTTGAGAAGAGGCTACGAGAAGCGGTTTCAGTAGCCGCCTTTAAATCATCATTAGCGACTGGTCTATCAGACAGGTCGGCGAGTGCCATGAGCGACTTAATAGCTCTGAGACAATTTGCTTGTGGCAACGGTGTGCATGCAGTAATGGATATCCCTTGGACCCCTATCTACATTCTTGTAATGTATATGTTCCACCCGCTGTTCGGCATTGCAGCGATAGTTACAACCATAATTTTGGTATTACTCGCGCTACTGCAACAAAAAGCGACTGGGAAAAGAATTGGATCCGCCAATTCTGCAAGTCGCGCCGCACAAACCTCATTCGCTCGAAACCTCAGAAATGTGGAAGTTTTGCACGGGATGGGAATGGCTGAAAACATTCGCGCAAGAGAAGGAGAACTTTTCGACGAAGCCCTAAACCAGCAAGCTTTCGCAAGCTCAATCGCTGGTGGCTTAAGCGCATTAACAAAATCAATAAGACTTATTTCTCAGTCATTGCTCTTGGGTCTTGGCGCGTATTTAGCGTTGAGGCAGGAAATATCACCCGGAATGATGATCGCTGGCTCTCTGCTGCTTGGAAAAGCATTATCCCCAATAGACATTTTGGTTGGAACCTGGAAAGGATTCGTTGATGCGGCAGAAGCCTTCCAACGCCTTCGCATTGGCCTCAGAACCTTTCCGATCGACGAAGTTCGAATGGAGCTCCCGACACCCACAGGGGAAGTCTCCGTGGAGCAAATCATCGTAACACCCCCAACGTCCAGGACACCAATTATCAAAGGCATTAACCTCTCAGTCCCAGCGGGAGGAGCAATCGGTATAATAGGTCCGAGCGCGGGCGGCAAAACTAGTTTGCTAAGAGCAATACTTGGGGTTTGGCCACTCGCATCTGGATCAGTGCGCTTAGATGGCGCTGACATTAATCAATGGAATAGAAACGATTTAGGTGCCTATATTGGTTACTTACCACAGGCCATCGAGTTATTCGATGGATCGATCGCTGATAATATCTGCAGGTTCTCGGTGATAGATTCTGCGAAAATTATTGCGGCCGCTGAGGCCGCTGGCATTCACCAAATGATTCAGAAATTGCCAGAAGGTTATGAGACTGTAATTTCCGCATCTACTGGCGTCCTATCAGCAGGACAAAGACAGCGCCTCGGATTTGCTCGGGCGATCTATGGAAATCCTAAGCTAATCATCCTTGACGAACCTAACTCTAACCTAGATACCGAAGGCGAGAAGGACTTACTTTCAGCCTTAAACCGCCTGAAAGAGTCAGGTAGCACTATTATCGTGGTAACGCATAGAACAGCAATACTTGCTTTAGTCGATAAAGTGGCCGTCCTTAAAGACGGGTTTCTAGAAAAATTTGGACCAACAAATGAAGTATTAAAAACACTAAATAGCTCTTCATCAAACATTAGAAAGCTACCCAGTAAAGCAACACCGAATACCTAAAATTATCAAGTCAACCTGCAGGCATAAGCATGGGCAGCAGTAAAAACCTATCCTCAGAACCAATGGTTTATAACACAGACCTCAATGCTCAAAAGCGAGCCGGCACGATAGTATTCCTTCTTTTATTTGGATTTGGCGGCATATGGGCCGCGACAGCTCCGATTGACGGCGCAGCTTTAGCTCCTGGAACCGTTATGGTCCGCTCCTACAGTAAAATAATCCAGCACCTTGAAGGCGGTATTATCAGCAACATTTTTGTTGAAAACGGTGCCAGGGTATTCCAAGGTGACCCGATCCTTGAGTTGGATAATACACAAGCTCTCGCTCAACTTGAGATCGCAAGCACTCAGCATACCGCGCTCAAAGCCTTGGAAACACGCTTGGTCGCGGAACGCGATAATTTGCCTGACCTCATCTACCCCGAGGCTTTTGCGTCTCAAGGAGAGAAAGCTTTGAGGGAAAGCGTCGCACAGAAAGAGATTTTTATGGCTCGCAAGTCAGCGCTAAATGGAGGCATAGCGATTCTAGAACAACGAATAGACCAACTCGAAAGTCAAATCTCCGGCCTACTGAGCCTTCAAGACAGCAAGAAGGTCCTTACAGAATCCTATGAAGACGAAATTCGAGACGTTCGTGAGCTCTTAGAGCAAGGGTTTTCAGACAAAAATCGATTAAGAGACCTAGAAAGGAGCATCACAATATTGAAAGGGGAAGTTGCAGAACTTTCATCCAATATTGCCTCAGCTCAGGTCCTCATCGGCGAGTCAAGACTGCAAATTCTCCAACAAGAAAAGGAATTTCTTAATGAAACTGTGACAGAATTAAGTACAGTCCAAACAGGCCTGAATGATGCGGTTGAAAGAGTCACAATCCTTGAGGACGTGTTGTCCAGAACTGTTGTCAGGGCTCCGGATAGCGGACTCGTTAACGGTCTGCAAGTTCACACTATCGGGGGGATAATCTCTCCAGGAATGAGGATCGTTGACATAGTTCCAGAAACCGATGACTTGGTTATCGAAGCCCGAGTTTCCGCTGTCGATATCGATAGAGTAGCAATAGGGCAAGAAGCAACCATTCGTTTTTCAACTTTTGGCAGTGGAACTGTACCAACAGTCTTTGGAAGGGTCATAACAATCTCCGCGGATAGCTTTGTAGATGAGTTCACTGGCAGCACTTATTACCTCGCCAGGGTGGAATTAACCGAAGAAAGTGTAGAAGACTTAAGTGACTTAACATTGATACCAGGGATGCCTGCCGAAGTTTTTATTGCCACCGGCTCAAGAACTCTTCTCGAGTATCTCTTTAAACCTGTTTCAAATGCGTTAGCACGAGGACTCAGGGAAGATTAAAATGTCGTACGCTAAATTCACACTAAATTCCTTAATTTTCCTCTGTTGCAGCCACCAGATTTTTGAAACTCATGCGAGTGAGATAGAGCAAATACCCGGGACTGTGTTAGAAGATTTTTTAGATGCCGCCATCGATTTTAGTCCGGAGTTACAAATTGCATCAGAAAATCTAAACATCAGCTCGGCAAGAAAGCGAGCAGCTAATGGACAGCTGCTCCCGCAAATTAATGCCGGTGTTAACTTGTCAGATAACCGTTTGGATCAGCTAAATAGGATCCAAAATTTCAACGGGGAGAGGTACTATCTTTCTCTCACCCAAACACTATTTAATTGGCAACAATTTGCTCTCCGAAAACAAGCTCATTTGCGAGAGGACCAATCAGAAGAAGAATACTACTATCAGCTCGCGCTTCTTCTTACTGAAGTCTCAGACCGATATTTTAACGTTTTAAGTGCAAAAGACGCATTAGATTCGATAGAGTCGGAAATAGACGCGCTAAAGAATCAGCTAGATCAAGTAGAAAGTTTATACAGTAGACAACTCGCACAAATCACGGACCTTTATCAAATTCAGGCCAGTTTGGCCGGAGCTGAAGCAGCACAACTTCAGCTCGGCGCAGAACTTGAACTCAGTCGGGAGAGACTGCGCTCAATTTCTGGCCTAGAAGTGGGTCCCTTAAATGAATTAAGGGATGAAATAGAAATTTCACCCTTGGAATTCAATCAAGACTATTACGTCGGACAAGCACGAGACAAAAATAACCGTGTTTTGGCTGGAGAATATGCTTTGGCAGCGGCTAAAGAAGGCGTCTCAGAACGACGTGGCGCATATTTACCTCAAGTATCTCTTATAGCGCAGCGCCAAGACTCAAATGTCGGTTTCGAAAATCTAAGGATCAACCAGACCGATAATACTTATTTTGGCGTTAATGTTTCGATTCCAATTTATGCTGGAGGCAGAAACAAAGCTGGGCTAAGCGAGGCAATGAGCATGCGAAGCATCGCCGAGTATGAATTGCGAGCCACTAAGCTTCAAGCAAGAGAAATAGTCCGCTCTACCTTCCTTCAAGTAAAAGCTAGCAGTATTCAAACTAGTGCAGCTGAAATTTTAGTCGAGTCAACAGCACTGGCAGCAGAAGCAATGCAACAAGGCTTTTCTCTTGGGACAGTCACGAGCGTTGATGTTTTAAATGCCATTCGGGATCAATATGCAGCAGAAAGAGAGCTCCAACGCATTCGATACGACCATATTAGATATCTCCTTTTACTCAAAAGAGAAACAGGAACACTTGAGGCTGAGGATATGCTAGAAGTTGGGAGCTGGCTGGAACCTCCAAGCGCCCAGTGAAGTGTACTAAACTACGATGCAAACACTTCAGAAGATTACAACAGAATTTATCGAGTCAGAGGATAGATTTCGACTCTCTGCCGAATCTGAGGATGGAGCCAGTTTACAATTTTGGCTTACTCAAAGACTTCTAGTTCGCTTAATTAGTCACTGCATAAATTGGCTCGAAAAAACATCAACTCCCATTTCCAAGGTTGCTGCCGATGTAAAAAATCGATCAGATGTGCAAAATTTTGTGCAGCGTTCAGCACAAACAAGTTTAGCCAGTGTTAAAGCCGTTTGCGCCGATAAGAACACTCCAGGATTTCTAATAGAGAGAATCGACATCAAGCTAGGCGACAAAAATATAGCTATAATCTTCAACGAAAACGGCGCTAACTATGTCTTAAACCTCACCGATCAGCATCTAAGACAGTGGCTTAGTATCCTGTTCACGCTTTGGCAAGGAGCCGAATGGCCCAGCTCTGTGTGGCCAACATGGATGACTGAAACAAATGATGAAATTTCATCAGGGACCTCGCCGATTCACTGAATTAGTCAGTCAAGCTCTAGATATAATTCAATAATAGAGCGTATTACAGACTCCAAACTTCTATCAATGTCACTGAGTTTAAAACGAAAAAATCCTTCGGCATATCTAACCTCGAGCGGAAGAGAAAAAGTCCTCCCTTTATCTAACGCCAAGACTAGTTCAGGATAGTTATTTTCATTGTTTTGACTGTCATACAGCTGCATCACCATTTTTTTTTCACTGCATTGCTTGGTTGTGTCGATCAGCAAATTTATGGGATTTTGGACTCCAATTTCATAAGATATTGGTTCTGGAGTGATACCTTTGGACCTAGCCTGCTGAAGCGCCTTCCAAACAATCAGCGCTGAGGCTCTGTGGTCGGGGTGAATCTCCAGGGCGCCTGGGAAAAAGACGGTAGCGGGTTTAATATCACAGATAATATCTGTAGTTTTGGCAATCACACCTTTGCGAGGCAATAGTCCTCTATCTGGCTCGGTCCAACATTGCAGTGAGCTAAATCCCAGTTGCCGAGACGCCCGTTCAACCTCTCCGCGGCGTATCGCGACAAGATCAGCCGCTTCTCCGCCCTGGGCACCATCTGTAAAAACAACAAGGTGTGTTTCAATGCCTTGTTGTTTGGCTTTCAAGAGAGTTCCTCCCATTCCGAAAGTCTCATCATCTGCATGGGGCGCAAAAATTATCCAAGACCCTTTGGGCAGTTCTGAAACACTATATGGGACGAGGACATGCTCTGGATTAAACATAGTTATTAGTAAAGCCTATAATGCAGGTTGGTATATTAGAGCATTATAAATATTCGAGGACGTGATTTTTAGTTTTTTAATTAATTTCATGTTTAAATTCGCTATTAAGCTAGAAAAATTTTCTTATATAAGTTTCTCAAGTAAATTTAAGGAAGGATATGTTCTTGAAAATATTGCGAGAGTGGACGATCGCGCCTATCCAAAATTATCAGCTCTTTGAGAACTTCACAAAACAGGACTTTTTTGCTCAATTCTCCGGATCAATTATTGGCTTTCTCTGGTTATTTATTACGCCAGTGGTCAACATATTAATTTACAGCTTTGTTTTTGGATATGTATTTCAATTACGAGCACTTCCTGAATTCGGAGAAACCGAATTCGTGCTATTCATGATGATTGGCTACCTTCCCTGGTTTGCATTATCCGACTCAGTTGGAAAATCTACCAACCTGTTACTCGAGAAGGCTGGATTAATCACTAAGGTAATGTTCCCTGTCCAAATTCTGCCAGTTGTCTGTACTATAATCCCCTACTTGACACACTTAATCGGCTTTAGCTTACTATTAGCCTATCTCGCATGGCAGGGGTATCTTACAGCGTTGTGGTTGTTAATTCCGGTAGTTTATTTTTTTCAATTTCTGTTCACTCTCGGTCTAGTAGCGGTCATTTCAGCGCTAAGTGTTTTTTTGCGGGATCTACAAAAACTTGTGTCGCTTTGTCTCACTGTTTGGTTCTTTCTAACCCCGATTATTTATCCCATATCCATAATCGAAAGCGATGGTTTGAGGGATTTATTTATTCTAAACCCGATGCATAGTTTTGTAATGCTCTATCGAGAAATTATTTTAGTTGGTGAATTTGAGATCAAACATCTCACCACGGTGGCCCCCGTGTCAATTTTAAGTTACATGCTGGGAGGCTGGCTTTTTGTGCGAATTAAACACGCTTTTGGCGATGTGCTTTAGACGCTGAGAATATTTAATGTCACGAGTATCCGTAAATAACATCTCTAAGCAGTTCAAAATATATCGCCGGCCTCAAGACAGGTTGCTCGAATTGTTGCTCCGCAAGCCCAAACACAAAGTTTTTCACGTACTGAACGATATTTCCTTCGCGATTGAAGAAGGGAAAAGTTTAGGGATAGTCGGAATTAATGGAGCAGGCAAGTCTACTCTTTTGAAAATCCTCGCTGGAACCTTGCAAGCCACAAATGGTAATTTTGAGCTTGTAGGGCAAGTCGCAGCATTACTAGAGCTTGGTGCCGGGTTTCATCCAGAATTTAGTGGAAGAAGAAACATTCACCTCAACGCTTCACTGCTTGGTGTTCCCACGGAAAATATCATTGAACTAGAAAATGACATAATAGAATTTTCTGAGTTAAAGCAGTTCATAGACCAGCCAGTAAAAACATATTCCTCAGGCATGTATGTCAGACTAGCGTTCTCGATAGCAACAATGGTCCGACCAGATATACTCATCATCGACGAAGCGCTATCAGTTGGAGACCTAACGTTTCAAAAGAAATGTATTCAAAGAATGAATGAATTCAAGGAGCAGAATAAAACTTTAATTTTTTGCAGCCATTCTATGTTCCATGTCCAAGAGTTATGCGAAATGGCAATCTGGCTTGATAAAGGGCAGATAAAAGAAATAGGTGATAGCGAGCAAGTTGTTGGACACTATGAAGATTTTTGTAATAGTAAA
>MDTB01093155.1_pt1 | contig 19099 bp, 17 predicted proteins | sample 811161 | NCBI WGS metagenome assembly MDTB01 (sample SAMN05326650, study PRJNA326480) | marine metagenome | isolation source: seawater | place: Mediterranean Sea | collected 2009
GATTTAATGGTATTAGCTGGCACTATGGCTTATGAAAAAGCAGGATTTAAAACTTTTGGTTTTTCATTTGGTAGAGAAGATATATGGGGGCCAGAAAAGGATGTTTACTGGGGCAAAGAAACAGTTCCACTAGCAGTCAATAGATATGGTAACCCACAAGACCGTTCTTCTTTGGAAGCTCCACTAGCAGCATCTCATTTTCAACTTGTTTACGTAAATCCAGAAGGGGTTGAAGGTAAACCAGATCCGATTAGAACTGCGATGGACGTTCGAGAAACCTTTGGCCGAATGGGAATGAACGATGTAGAAACCGCAGCACTTACTGTTGGTGGTCACTCTATAGGAAGAGCTCATGGTAATGGAGACCCTACTAATTTAGGCCCAGAACCTGCAGGAGCTGATATCCACGAACAAGGATTTGGATGGAATCAAAAAAATGGCACTGGTGTAAATCAAATAACTTCAGGTCTAGAAGGAGCTTGGACAACCAACCCTGACAAATGGGATCATCAGTATTTAGATCTTTTACTAAACTATGAGTGGGAAAGTAAAAAAAGCCCGGCCGGCGCATGGCAGTGGGAACCAATTAACCTTGAGGAAGAAAAAAAACCAGTTGATTTAGGTGACCCCAAAAAGAAAGCCAGATTAATGTTTACAGACGCTGACATGGCTATGGCTATGGATCCAAAATACAGAAAAATTTCAGAAAAATTTTACAAAGATCCAAATTTTTTTGAAGATTCTTTTGCTCGCGCTTGGTTTAAACTAACACACAGAACAATGGGAAATAAAGAAAATTATATTGGTCCTTGGGCTCCTAAAGAAGATCTTCTTTGGCAAGGCAATGTTTCTTCGTCAAAAAAGAAATACAACGTAGATAGAATTAAGAAAATTATAGCAGCAAGCAAATTAAGTGCTAGTGATTTAATCATCACTGCTTGGAATAGCGCTAGGACTTATAGAGTAACTGATAAAAGAGGAGGAGCTAATGGTGCGAGAATTCGATTGGCACCCATGAAGGATTGGGAAGCTAATGAACCTAAAAAACTCTCAAAAATATTAAAAGTTTTAGAAGGTATAGCAAAAAAAAATGGGGTATCAATCGCTGATACAATTATTCTAGCAGGAAATGTAGGTTTAGAAAAAGCAATAAAGAAAGCTGGTTCTAAGATAAAAGTTCCATTTAATCCAGGCAGAGGTGATTCTTCTCAAAAACAAACTGAGGTTAAGAACTTTAAGTGGCTAGAACCTTTACATGATGGATTTACAAACTATGTAAAATCAGATTATTCTGTGATGCCAGAAGAGCTTTTATTAGAGCGCGCTTCGCTGATGGGATTAACCGCGCAAGAAATGACTTGCTTAGTTGGAGGCATGAGAGTGCTGGGAACAAATCATGAGTCTGCTAAAAATAAAGGTATACTAACTGATAAAGTCGGAGCTTTAACAAATGATTTCTTTATTAATTTGGTTGATATGAAATATACGTGGAAACCAACAGGTAAGAATTCTTACGACATTATTGATCGCAAAACAAACAAAGTTAAGTTTATCGCATCTAGAGCAGATTTAGTTTTTGGCTCTAACTCAATACTTCGATCTTATTCTGAGGTTTACGCACAAGATGATAATAAAGAAAAATTTATTAAAGATTTTGTTGCTGCATGGACAAAGATAATGAATGCAGATAGGCAAGTATCAAAAAAACTTAATTAGTATGGTAGAATTAACTTCAGGAATATTTAACGCATCTAAAACTATATATAAAAATAATAAAGGTTCAATTTTAAGAACAATTGTTTATACGATTGGCCACTTTGTGATCGCTATTACTGTTTTAATGTTAATAGCCGACATATCTTTTATGATAGCCTTAACTGATGCAATTGTTGAACCATTAGCAAATTCTGTATGGTATTTTTTATTGGATAAATTCTGGGCTTCAAAAATGAAAAACTAAAGAAGTCCCCACAAACTTTCCTTTTTAACCCATCCTTTATAATTTCCTGTCTTAGCTTTACACCAATCATTTGTACATTTGATAATTTTACTTAATCTTCCTTTTTCAAGAATTACAAGTGGTTTAGAGTAAATAGTAGGACTTTTAAACATTATAAGCTTGCTATCTACAACTATTGCGGCTTTTTTTTTTGAAAGTTGTGAAATATGTATCCATCCAGAGTTATTTTCATGGTCAATGATCTTTCTGTAATTATCATAATGATCCTGAACAAGAACTGGCAAAAACTTTTTTTTATAAAATATTTTGACCGGATATTCATTGGAGGGACCTTGTCTAAGATTTACTTTATCATAGCGAAGAGTTAAAAAATATTCATCCTTAGAAAGGACAATTTTAGGAAATATTAAAACTAAAAATAAAATTAAAAGTAATCTTAACATTTATTTACACATTTTGTATTTATAGACAATTTTACTTTTCTAAATTCAGTTTTAATAGCATCAAATATTAATATTTGATTTCTTAAATTGTTTTTAGTATTCAAAATTGTTTTTAAAACTTCATTTGCTTGCAAAGAACCCATAATCCCTGCTACAGGGGAGAATATCCCATCCGTTTCGCAATTATTATCTAAATTAGGATTTTTTGGCATAAAACATCGGTAACATGGTCCTTTGTTTTTAAAATTAAAATTCATAAGTTGACCATCAAATTTACTTATAGCTGATGAAATTAATATCTTTTTATATTTTAAAGAATAATCGTTTATAAGATACCTTGAGCTAAAATTATCAGTGCCGTCACATATAATATTAAATTTACTAAAAATGCTTTTTATATTTTTGGACGTTAATTTTTTTCGAAATTTAATAATTTTTATTTTACTATTAATTTTATTAACCGCATTTTTTGCTTGATCAACTTTGTACTTCCCAACATCTTTTTGGTTAAATAAAGTTTGTCTATTTAAATTTGATATTTCAACTTTATCGAAATCTACAATACCTATTGTTCCAACACCTGAAGCAGCAAGATAAGTGAGCAAAGGACAACCTAAACCTCCAAGACCAACAATTAAAACTTTAGATGAAAATATTTTTTTTTGTCCAACAAAACCAATCTTCTTTAAAATAATCTGTTTCTCGAATCTTCTAAACTGACTCAAATTATTTTTCATTGTTAAATTATTTTATTCCAGTCGACCCAAAACCACCATCACCTCGATCTGTATTGTTTAAGTCATCAACTTCTTCAAGTTCCGCTTTTGTTATTGGGCATATAACCATTTGAGCAACTCTTAGTCCTTTATCTATTGTGAAAAGTTCTTTCCCTAGATTAATTAATATTATTTTTATCTCTCCTCTATAATCAGAATCAATTGTTCCTGGAGTATTCAACACACTTATTTTTTTTTTAGCAGCAAGACCTGATCTAGGTCGAATTTGTGCCTCAAAACCATTTGGAATTGATACTGCCAGCCCGGTGGGAACGATTACAGTTTCACCTGGTTTTAAATCTATGCCTGTTTCTAAGTTTGCGGCTAAGTCCATGCCCGAGGATCCTTTTGTTTCATATTTAGGCAAGGAAACTTCTTTGGATAATCTTTTAATTAATATTTTTGTCATTCAGTAAAAGTTTATTCAATATAATTTTTGCAATCATATTCGCAATATAACTTTTTTTATTTTTTGGAATAGAATTTATTTTGCCGTTTTTATCAATAACAGAAACTTTGTTGTACTCAGAATTGAATCCAGTATCTTTTCTAGAAACATCATTCGCCACTATCAAATCACAGTGTTTTTCTCTAATCTTTAATTTTGAGTTTTTAATAACATCTTTAGTTTCAGCTGAAAACCCTACTACTATTTTGGGCCTGGCTCTATTATTCTTGCTTAGGTATTCTAAAATATCTGGGTTTTTTTCCAGCTTAATATTATCAGTATCTAAGTCATTTTTTTTAATTTTATTCTTATTTTTGGCTTTAGGTTTAAAATCAGCCACTGCAGCCGCACAAACGGCTATATCAACAGGTAAAGATTTTTTTACTTCATTCATCATCTCTTTTGCAGAAATAATTTTTTTTATTTTTAAATTTCTTGGACCAACAAGACTCACTGGCCCGGCTATCAATTTTGTTTTTATACCCAATTTATTTAACGCTAAAGCAATTTCATAACCCTGTTTACCACTTGACTCATTAGAAATATATCTTACAGGGTCTAAGTATTCTCTTGTTGGACCGGTTGTTACTAAAGCTTTAATATTTTTATTAATTAATAAATCTTTTTGATTAAAGTAATTTTTTAAATAAGCATATATTTGTCTTGGACTCGACATTTTTCCTTCACCAAATTCGCCACAAGCCATTTCTCCTTTTTCAGGCCCAATAAAGTAATAACCATAATCTTGTAAAATTTTAAAATTTTTTTGTGTAGCTTTATGCAACCACATTCTTACGTTCATTGCTGGCACTAAAAGTATATCTTTATTAGAAGCTAATAAAACTGTGCTTGCCAAGTCTTCAGCCTTACCTATGCTTAATTTTGTCATAAAATTTGCTGTAGTAGGCAAAACAATAATCAAATCAGCCCATCTAGATAAAGCTATATGATCTATTGTAGCTTCACTATTCTTATCAAAAATATTCTCATATGTTTTATTATTTGTTAATGTTGTGATTGAGAGAGGCGTAACAAATTCTTTACCACTTTTTGTAAGAATGGTCTTTACATTAACATTATTTTTTTTTAATAACCTTATTAAGTCTAGTGATTTATAGGCAGAAATACCTCCACCAATAATTATCAAAATTTTTTTATTTTTTAATGACATTTTTTAATTAAAATACTAATAAAATTACAATTACAATACCAAAAATTCCAATAATTGAGTTGTTTCTGAAATTTTTCAATTTCATTTGTTCAATCTCTAAATTTCTACTATTTCCTAGCCCTAAATTTAACTTCCCTTCAGCCATTAATTGTAAAGCATAATTAGCTTTATCCATAAGCCCTGGGAAGTCTGGGATTCTCTTAATTATTTCAGCTGAAGTATTGATAGCTGTATCAAATGTGTTTTTAGGACTTTTAACGTTTTCTAACCAATCTTCTAGAACGGGTCTTGAAACATTCCAAATGTTTGTTTCAGGATATAATTTTCTTGATACTCCTTCAACCACCACCATTGTTTTTTGTAATAGCAACAAAGGGGTTTGAGTAGGCATATTAAATTTTTCGGTGATTTCAAAAAGTTGTGCTAGTAAGTTTCCTCCAGATATATCTTTAATTGATTGACCAAATATTGGTTCACCAACAGATCTTAAAGCCTGAGCAAATTCTTCTTTAGAAGCGTCTTGAGGCACAAGACCAGCTTGAAAGTGAACTTCTGCAACTTTTATATAATCTCTTTGAATAAATCCATATAATATTTCTGCTAAAAATTTTCTATTATTCTTATCCAGCCTTCCCATTATACCAAAATCTACTGGTATAATATTACCATGTTGGTCAACGAATAAATTACCTTGATGCATGTCACCGTGAAAAAAGCCATCTCTGACGGCTTGTTTCAAAAAATGTTGTATCAAATTTTCTGCTAGTAATTTTAAATCTATTCCTAATTGCTTAAGTTTTTCAAGCTCACGAATAGAGATACCATCTACTTTATCTAATGTAAGAACTTTTTTTGATGTATAATTCCAATAAATTTTGGGTACATTAAAACCTCTATCATTTTTTGTATTTTCGTAAAGTTCATTTGCAGCTGCGGCTTCAAAACGTAAATCCATTTCGATATTAGTAATCTCTCTCAAAAGATGAACAACCTCAATTAACTTGAGTCTTTTTGCTTTTGAAAATGTATTTTCAACAATATAAGCAAACAACATTAATGCATCTAATTCTTCATTAAATAATTTTTCTATATCTGGTCTTAGAATTTTAATTGCAACTTCTTTATTTTTGTTTTCATATTTAATTTTTGCTATATGTACCTGAGCTATAGATGCTGCTGCAATCGGCTCGCTAAGTTCTGTAATATTTTTAAATTGATTATCTCCAACCTCTTGTTTGACAATATTTTTTGCCTCGTAAGTCTCAAAGGCAGGTAATCTATCTTGAAGTTTTTCTAAATTTTTTGCTACTTCTTCACCAATTATATCTGGTCTAGTTGCAAGAAATTGGCCTAATTTAATAAAAGTAGTACCCATACCTTCTAAAGCGATACAAAGTCTCTCTCCTGGAGGTTTTTCTTTATTTATTATTTTACGATGAGATCCAACAGACATTAAGTTAAAAAAAATATTTATCAATATAGGCAAACCATATATTTGGTTCACCGTTTCAACAGCTCCTGAAGTAGATAATTTTCTTGCAATTTTAATTAATCTAAAAATTCTCTTAAACATTTATATCTTCCACCCAGAGTGTATAGCAGAGATGCCATTAGAAAGGTTTCTATATTCTACTTTTTGAAAACCATTTTTTTTCATTAAATCAGCTAGTTCCTCTTGAGTATAGAAATCATTTATACTTTTTACTAAATAATCATAAGGGTCTGAAGATCCAACAATGTATTTACCTATAAAAGGTATAAGTTTTGAGTATCTTTGGTATAAAAAATTAATTATTTCATTATCGACTTTTGAAAACTCTAAACACATAAATCTTCCGCCTGGTTTTAAAACTCTGCAAGCTTCCTTTAAAGTTAAATTTATATCTGTAACATTTCTAATACCGTAACTGATGGTATAAAAATCGTAAGTATTCGCTCTAACAGGCAATTCTTCTGCTTTTGCCTGATACCATTTAATATTTTTATAATTTTTAAGAATAGATTTACCAACTTTTATCATTTCTTTATTAGGTTCCGCACAAATAATATTTGTCGAGTTATTCAATTTTTCAGAGTAAAGTTTTGCTATATCCCCGGTACCCGAAGCAACATCGATAAGACTATTATTTATCTGAGGGTTCATCCAATCTAAAAGCTTTTGTTTCCAGATTCTATGTATACCTAAAGACATAATATCGTTCATGAGATTATATTTTGCATATACTTGAGAAAATACGGAATTGACTAGTTTTGATTTATCTTGAATAGTATTTTTCATTTACAAATTATATGCCAGAATTGCCAGAAGTTGAAGTTGTTAAAAAGTCTCTCGAAAAACAGATCAATAATTTAACTATAAAAGACGTAAAAATTAGAGATGGTAACTTACGTTATAAAGTGAAAAAGCAAGATATTAATAAGATTATAGGTTTAAAGATATTAAAAATAAAAAGAAGATCTAAATATTTACTTTTTTTCCTAAGTCAAAGTTTTGTAATGATTGTACATTTCGGCATGACAGGTAAGTTTTTTATTATTAGGAAAAATAGAACAAAACAAAAAACTAGCTTCTATTACAATATTAAAGAAAATGAAAATAATAAACATGATAGGCTAACATTTTTCTTTAATAATAATTTAAAGCTAGTTTATAATGATGTAAGAAAATTTGGATTTATCAAGGTTGACTTAGTAAAAGAAATTGATGAAAACTCACACCTTAAACTGCTTGGACCTGAACCTTTAAGCAATTTTTTCAACTCTAATTATTTCAATCAATATTTGATTGGAAAAAAAAGGATAATAAAAAATTTACTTATGGATCAAAAATTTGTTTCAGGATTAGGAAATATTTATGTTAATGAAATTCTATTTCTAAGTAAAATTAAACCAAATCGAAAAATTGAAAAATTGAGAGAAACCGACATAAAAAATATTTTAAAGAATACAAAATATGTTCTAAAAAAAGCCATCTTACTTGGGGGGTCGTCTATAAAAGATTTTGCTTACAGCTCAGGAGAAAAAGGTAATTTTCAACAGCATTTCAAAGTATATGGGCGAAAAGGCTTAAATTGTTCTAATAAAAATTGTAACGGAATAATAAAAAAAATTGAAATATCTAGCCGAGCAAGTTTTTTTTGCCATAATTGTCAAAAATAATAAAGTTGACCCCGATTATACTCAGATATATACATTTTTTAAAATATGCCTAATACAAAATCCGCAATCAGAAGAGTTAGAAGGGTAAAGAAGCAGACCCAAATTAACAAAATTCGTAAAAGTAAATATAAACATGCAATTAAACAAATGGATTTGTTAATTAGATCTAAAGATAAGCCAAAAGCTAAAAAATATTTTTCAAAATTTCAATCAATTCTAATGCAGGTTGCTAAATCTGGAATAATAAATAAAAAAACAGCCGCAAGAAAAATTTCAAAAATATCCAAAAAAATATAAACTTAAATTAACAATTACAAGTTGATAATTTAGAATAAATAAATCTACATTTAGTTTAGTAAATCAAAATGTAGTTTAATTTATAAGTTGTATTTCCATAAATTTTTTTTTCTATCATTACGATAAATATTTTTTTCTATCATAACGATAAAGATACAACCTGACTCAGTTTTTTTTTTTAAATTAATTAATATTTCTTGCAAGTTTTTTTAAAAGAGAGTTAAAAGGAATTTCTTTTAAAAATAATTACATGGAAAAAAATAACATTAAAAAGCAGAACGTATATATCTCTGAAGAAGAAAAAACTTTGATCTGGGATGATATCCAAAGTTCTCTTAAAAAAACATTTGGAAATGAGATTTATACAAGTTGGTTGCAAAAAATTTCACTTGTAAAAGAATATAACGATTATTTGATATTAGGTGTACCAACTAGATTTTTTAGAGATTGGATAGTCTCGAGATATTTAGATAAAATTTTAGAACAGGTAAAAAGTTTTAAACTAAGCTTAAACAGAATTGAATTTAAAATAATAGAGGAAAATTCAAATAATACTGATCTAATTAAGATAGATGACTTAAATAAAATTACAGAAATAAAAGACTCTATTCTTAATTACAATAGATTAAACCCTAATTTAAATTTTGATAATTTTATAAAAGGAAACAGTAATGATATAGCTCTTTCTTACTCCAAAAAAGTATGTGAGCATATATCTAGATATAATCCGCTTTATATTTGTGGGGGAGTAGGATTAGGAAAGACCCACTTGCTAAATGCTATAGGCCTGGAACTCCAATCAGAAAATAATGTAATGTTTATCTCCGCTGAAAGATTCATGTACCATTTCATTAAGTCGATAAAGAAAAATGATATGGTTAATTTTAAGGATTTCTTTAGAAAATCGTCTGTCTTTATAATTGATGATATTCAGTTCATAAGAGGTAAAGAAAGTCTTCAAGAGGAATTTTTTCATACTTTCAATAGCCTAATAGACAAGGGATCACAAATTATTATATCCTCAGATAGAGCTCCCAACAAATTAGATAGAGTGCAAGAAAGAATAAAGTCTAGACTAGCTGGAGGTCTTGTGGTCGATATAGACTCTCCAGATTTAGAACTAAAGAAAAAAATTATAACAAAAAAAATTCTTGAAATTGAAAGTCAATTTAAAGAAAGTATAAATTTAAGTGGTGAAGTGATTGATTACATAGCCAATGAGAGCAAAACTAACATTAGAGAGCTTATAGGGATATTAAACAGGGTTATCGCGTTTAGCAGGGTGCACAACCAAGTTTTAACGATAAGTAACTGTAAAAATATTTTAAAAGATGTTTTCAGTCAAATTAAAGTTATTACAGTTGATAAAATTCAGAATGTTGTATCTAATTATTTTAATATTCCTTTAAGTGAAATGCTTTCACAAAGGCGTTCAAGACCATTAGCAAGACCAAGACAAATTGCAATGTATCTATCAAAAAAACTTACATCTAGATCATTGCCTGAGATAGGAAGAAGATTTGCTAATAGAGATCATACAACTGTAATTCATGCTGTAAAAACTATTACAAGATTATCTGATCAAGATGATGAAATGAAAAAAAATATTAATCAAATTAAAAGTCTTTTACAAGAACAGTAATAGAAATGCAGTTTATCATTAAAAGAGATATTTTACTTAGGTCATTAAATTTTGTTCAAGGTATAGTTGAAAAAAAAAATACTCTTCCAATACTATCAAATGTTTTATTAGAGTTGAAAAATAATAAATTATCAATAGTAGCTACTGATTTAGATATAATTTTTTACGATGAAATAAGTGAAGTTAAAACTTTGAAAGAGGGAAGTACCACAACTTCAGCAGCTATTCTTTATGATATCTTAAGAAAGATATCATCAGACTCAGAGTTAAATTTTCATCTTAAATCAGAAAATAAACTAAGTTTAAAAAGCGACAATTCAGATTTTAACTTACTCTGTTTGCCTATAGATAATTTTCCTTCTTTCGCTGATGAATTTGAAGATCAAGAGATTCTATTAAATAAAGCTCGTTTTTTGAAGCTTTTAGATAAAACAAAAATTGCTATTTCAAACGATGATACAAGACACTATTTAAATGGAATTTTTTTACACCTTACTGAGGCACATGGAAGAAATTTTTTAACTGGAGTTGCTACTGACAGCCATAGATTATCTTCAAGTAGCTTTGAGGTTGAGAATGCAAGTAGTTTTACTTCTATAATTTTGCCAAGAAAAGCAGTTTTTCAATTATGTTCTTTACTTTCAGAGACCAATGAAAAGTTGACTATGCAATCCAGTGAAAACAAAATTAAATTTACTTTAGGTAATATTAAGCTAATATCTAAAGTCATAGATGGTAAATTTCCAGATTACAAGAAAGTAGTACCCGTAGGTAATAATAAGTCTTTATCAGTTATTTCAAAAGATTTTATAGATTCTATAGAAAGAGTTATTACTGTTTCGATCGACAGAAAGGAAGGAGTAAAGCTAGCTATCAGCAAAGAAAATGTTCAGCTTTCAGTAAATAGCGCTAACTCTGGCGAAGGAAATGAAATTATCAAGGCAAATTTTAATTCTGACCCAATAAATATAAGTTTTAACTCAAAATATTTACTAGATATTGCATCTGTAGTTGAGGATAAAAATTTAAAAATGAATTTTAAAGACTCAGTCTCACCAGTTTTAATTGAAGACGCATCTGACAAAAATAGTTATTATGTGATAATGCCTATGAAAATCTAATTTTGGTTAGTTTTACAAAATTTTTTTTATTTTAAGCTAAAACTGTTGTTATTTAATCATTCTAAGCAGTTCGTATCTATGGTGATTTTCTATTAAGCTTAAAAAATGATATAAATAAATATCTATTTTAAAACAATGTCAAAAAATTCTAATTCAATTTCTAAACAATCTTATGGTGCGGACTCGATTAAAGTTCTCAAAGGGCTAGATGCAGTAAGAAAAAGACCTGGAATGTACATCGGAGATACAGATGATGGTTCAGGGTTACACCATATGGTATTTGAAGTAATGGATAATGCCATTGATGAAGCCTTAGCTGGACATTGTAAAAACATAAATGTTACGATTAACAAAAATAATACAATTACAGTAGAGGATGATGGTAGAGGTATACCTGTAGACTTACATAAAACTGAAAAAGTTTCTGCTGCAGAAGTAATAATGACTCAATTACATGCCGGGGGAAAATTTGATCATGATTCTTACAAAGTTTCTGGAGGCCTTCATGGTGTTGGAGTATCTGTGGTAAATGCTTTATCAGAGACATTGGAACTTAATATTTATAGAGATGGAAAAGAATATTCAATTATTTTCAACAACGGAAACACTTTAAAATCATTAAAACAAATTGGTAAAACTAAAAAAAGAGGTACGAAAATAAATTTTTTACCCTCTAAGAAGGTTTTTTCATCCATTAAATTTAATTCTTCAACTTTAGAGAAAAGAATAAGAGAGTTAGCTTTTTTAAATAAAGGAATATGTATTACTCTTATTGATCAAACATCTAAAAAAGAAACGGAAGTCGTTCACAAATATGACGGTGGAATCGTTGAGTTTGTGAGTCATATTAATAAAAAAAAGCCAATTTTAGTAAATAAAAATGAAAAAGAAGTATTTAAAAAACCTGTATTTGTAACTGCTACAAAAAATAATGTTATAGTGGAATGTTCGTTTGAATGGAATTCAGGATATTCAGAGGAAGTTTTACCTTTTACAAATAATATACCTCAAAAAGACGGAGGAACGCACTTACTTGGTTTTAGGAGCGCTTTAACCAGAGTGATTAATAAATATTTTAATGAAAGAAATAATAAAAAAAATAAGATAACTTTATCTGGCGAAGATATAAAAGAAGGATTAACTGCTGTACTTTCTATAAAGATGCCTGATCCTAAATTTTCGTCTCAGACTAAAGATAAGCTTGTTTCTTCAGAAATAAGGTTAATAGTAGAAAGTATAATTAACGATAAGGTGTCAACATGGTTTGACCAAAACCCATCTATTGCAAAAATTGTATTAGAAAAAATTACTCAAGCTGCAATGGCTAGAGATGTGGCAAGAAAAGCTAGAGATAGTGTTAGAAGGAAAGGTGCTTTTGAATTATCAGGTTTACCTGGTAAGTTGGCAGACTGTCAAATTCAAAAGAAAGAAGGAACTGAACTATTTATTGTAGAAGGAGACTCAGCAGGGGGATCTGCAAAACAAGGAAGAGTTCGAGAATATCAGGCTGTATTGCCTTTAAGAGGAAAAATTCTAAATACATTTGTTAATGGCAAGTCTAATGGAGAAGATCACGCCACAAAAGCATTATCTAAAATGATGTCATCTAATGAAATAGTAACTTTAATTAATGCTTTAGGAACTGGATCAAAAGATTTTAACATTGAAAATTTGAGATATGATAAAATTGTAATAATGACAGATGCTGATGTAGACGGTTCCCATATTAGAACTTTATTACTTACTTTTTTTAACAACCATCCCTTCAATCAATTAATTGAAAATGGCCATATTTTTTTAGCTCAACCTCCGTTATTCAAAGTAACAAAATCAGGCAAAAGCGTTTATATAAAAGATGAAAAGTCACTTGAAGAATATATCCTTAAAGCTTCAGATAAATCAGATAAAAAAATTAAAAAAGGATCTTCTGATTATAATAAATTTATGGAAGAACAAAGAGAAAAGTTGTCTATACAAAGATTTAAAGGTTTAGGTGAGATGAATCCCGAGGAATTATGGGAAACCACTTTAAATCCTGAAAATCGGACTATGCTAAGAGTGCAGTATTCTAAGGGCACAAAAGAGAAGTCGAAAGAGGATCAAAAAATGATTCAGATCTTAATGGGCGATGAAGTAGCTCCCAGGAAAGATTTCATCACTAGTAATGCTTTAGACGTAGTAAATTTAGATATTTAAATTTAAGATGAATTTTTCTGCTATTTTTAGACTAGGAGAAAACCTTAATTTAGACAGGAAAACACTAATTAATCTTAGATGGATTGCCATTTCAGGCCAATTAATTGCAATTAATACAGTTTATTTTTATCTTAATCTTGAATTCCCGATTAAAATTTCTTACGCAATAATTGCCATCGGTTTATTTACCAATATTTATCTTCAATTCAAAATTAAGACCTCGGAGCTTAAAGATGTTTATGCATCGCTTTTTTTATTATATGACTTAATTCAGCTATCCGCATTATTATATTTAACAGGGGGCATATCTAATCCTTTTTCTATATTATTAATAATTCCTGCAATAGTTTCATCGACATTCTTAAGCATGGGAACTACTATTATTTTAGGAATTATTACTTTTATTTGTTTAATATTTTTAACTATTTTTCATTATCCCTTACCTGGAATACATGAAGAAGGAATTACCTTTCCAACACTTTATTTAACTGGTTATCTGCTTGCAATTATAATTGGATTAATTTTTTTAAGTTATTTTGGAATTAAGTTTGCTGGAGAAAATAAAAGAAGATCGGACGCTATAAGCAAATTGCAGCAAGTAATTGCAAAAGAATATGAACTGGAATCCCTTGGAGGTCAAGCAGCAGCAGCAGCTCATTCTTTAGGCACCCCACTAGCCACAATTAGTGTTGTTGCCTCCGAACTTAAAAAAGAAATAGGAAATAACAAAGAAATATCCAAAGACATTGATTTAATAGTAAGTCAAACACAAAGATGTGGAGAAATATTAAAAAAAATATCAAAAAAACAAATCAAAGAGGACTCATTTTTTAAAAACATAAATTTAGAAAATTTGCTTGAAGAAATTATTGAAAATTTTAAAGAAACATCGTCAAAAAATATTTACCTAATAACATCTGAAGATAAAAATAAAAAAAATTTTAAAAGAACACCCGAATTAGTTTATGGATTACGAAACTTTATAGGTAATGCAGTCAAATTTTCTAGAAGTTCTGTGGAAATTAAAATTACAAGTAATGATAAAATAGTAAAAGTTTCGATTAATGACGATGGACCCGGCTTCCCAGACGATGTGATAGAAATCTTAGGTGAACCTTACATTAAATCTAAATCTTCATTAGTTAAGTCGAACTCTGGAACAGGACTTGGAACTTTTCTAGGTAAAACTCTTCTAGAAAGGCAAATGGCAAATTTAACTTTTACTAAGGATAATAATCTTGGAGGAGCTTCGGTCGTTATAATTTGGTCATCAATAAATATTTTATAAAAAAAATTTTATAGTTTACCTTGGCTCTTGCATAGTCATACAATGTATTGCTCCGAAACCCCATATTAGTTCAGAACAATTAATTGGAACAATCTTCCTAGTTTTGAATTGTTTTTTAAAAATATTGATTACTTGACCGTCTTTTGCATCATTAAAGGTAGGCAATAATATAAATTTATTTGAAATATAAAAATTAAGATAAGATGCGGGCACTCTAATTTTATCGATATAAATAGGATTTGGCATTGGTATTTTTGTTATTTTTAATTTTGAAAAATTCTTTTTAATTTTTTTAAGTATTTTAAAATTTTCATGAAGATTTTTATAATTTTTATCTTTTTTATTATTTTCGTAAGCTAAAAAAACTTTGTTCGAATTTACAAATCTTGCTATATCATCAATATGTCCGTGAGTGTCATCCCCCTCAATTCCTTTGTTAAGCCATATGACTTGATTTATGCCGAAAAATTTTTTAAATATTTTATTATAATCATTACGTTTTAAAAAAGAATTTCTTTGCTGAACTTTACTTAGCAAACACTCTTTAGTGGTAAGAAGTAAGCCTCTGCCATTAACGTCAATTGACCCTCCTTCAAGAACAACGCTTTTTTCTCTATATTTTGGACTTAAAATTTTACTTTTGTAATAATTTTTTATTCTAAAGTTTACTTTGTCATCTTCTTTATAATTATTATATTTTGCCCAACCATTGAATTTCCAATTACTCATTATACTTTTATTATTTTTGTCTTTGAGAAATATTGGGCCAGAGTCACGCATCCAAACCCTGTTCGTTTTACAAATAATGAATTTTATATTATTTAACTTACTATTATATCTTTTTAATAATGGTCTAATCTCTTTTTTTAAATTCGCATTTTTTATTAAAACATTTACTTTTTGACAGACAGATATTTTCGAAATAATCTTAGCAAATACATCTGGTATATTTTTAAATCTTTTTGGCCAGTCTTCTTTATTTTGAGGCCACCCCACTAAAGTAGATCTTTGCTTTTCCCACTCAGCAGGCATTCTATATAAACTAATTAACTTATTTTTAGGCATCTTTTGGGTTTTTCAGCAATCCCTTGTAATAGTCAATACGTCTATCCCTAAAAAAAGGCCAATGTCTTCTTGAAGTTTCTACTTTTTTAAAATCAATCTCACAAATTAAAATATTCTCTTTTAAATTGGCTTTTTTCACAACATTGCCACTAGGGTCGAACACTACGCTATTACCCCAAAATTCAATCTTCTTATTTCCTTGTTTTTCAGTTCCTGTTCTATTTATTGCGGCAACAAATATGCCATTAGCAATTGCATGGGATCTTTGAACTGAGAGCCAAGAATCTAATTGAGATTTACCAAATTTTTTTTTCTCTTTAGGATGCCAACCAATTGCTGTAGGAAAAAAAATAATTTCTGCACCTTTCAATGCAGTTAATCTAGCTGCTTCGGGAAACCATTGGTCCCAACAAATAAGTGTTCCTAAATTACCCCTAGATGTTTTGAAGGATTTAAAACCTAAATCTCCAGGAGTGAAATAGAATTTTTCATAATATTGAGGATCATCGGGTATATGCATTTTTCTGTATTTACCTAAAATTTTTCCTTTTTCATTAATTACAATACTACTATTATGATAAAGCCCAGAAGTTTTTTTTTCAAATAAGGAGATTATTAATACTACCTTCAATTTTTTGGCGAGAGAAGAAAATATATCGCTAGAAGGTCCTGGAATTTTTTCAGCGAAATTAAAATTTTGATGTCTCTCTATCTGACAAAAATATTTTGTTAAAAACAATTCAGGCATACATATAACTTTAGCTCCTCTTTTAGCCGCCATCTTAATTTTATTTATTGATATGGCAGTATTTTTTTTTGGATCAGATGTCATTTTCATCTGTATCAATGCTATTTTAGTTTTACCCATTTTAAGTAAATAAATTTTGAAAATTTCTTTTTTCTCTACTTTGCCAGTTTTTACGGTGGTATGCATCGCTAGCTATTAATGGTAGAACACTAGTTGCTTCTGCAAAAACCATTTGTTCTTTGGTTACATCTACTTTTCCCCATGAACTTGCCTCTTTAAGAGTTGAACTACTACAAGCCCCATCCCTAGTATCTGCTACAGTAATTTGAATAGCATATTTGTGCATATCTACATTTTGACCTAATAATTCTGCACACACTACTGTGTCTTGAACAAAATTTTTAGGAACTCCTCCTCCAACCATTAATAGTCCTGATTGTTTCGACTTAATCTTAATCTCTGTTAGCTCTCTGAATTCTCTAATTGAGTCAATCGTAATATGTTTTTTTGGATTTTGTTCTTGATGCATCACAAGACCAAATCCAGCGGAACTGTCAGTAAACGCAGGGCAAAATATTGGAACATTATTATCGTAAGCGGTTTCTATCAAAGAACCTTTTTTTTTAGCATTTGACTTTAAATATTTTCCAAGTTCTCTAATAAATTCTCTAGAAGTAAACGGTTTAGGTTCGAGGGAGTTAGCAACATCACATATAGTTTTATCACATGCTTGAAGCTCTTCTTCATCTATATAAGTATCATATATTCTATCAATATAACTGTTTCTTAGCTCGGCATCATTTTGAAATTGAGATCCTTGATAATGTTTAAAACCTAAAGCTTCAAAGAAATCCATATCTATTATAGATGCTCCGGTAGCTACGATAGCATCTATCATATTATTTTTAACAAGATCTGAATATAAATTCATACATCCAGCAGCCGAAGTGGATCCAGCCAAAGTCAGAAAAATTGAACAATCTTTATCTGCCAACATTTCGTTATAAATACTTGCTGCTCTAGCAGTATCCCTAGAGGTAAAAGACATTTTACTCATACCATCTATTATTTTTCTAGCATCAAAAGATTTAATATCGATATGTTCTACCGGAGAATTTAAAAATGATCTTTTATTATGTCCTATATCAGGACTATTTTTTTTTGTCATTAAGCAACCAAGTAATCAACTTTACTTGAATTTTCGTACATTGACATGATTGGTTTGTCATTCAACTCAAAAATTTCATTTGAGTAAAAACCATTAAATTTTGTTCTAAAAGTTAATCCATATGCTCCTAATTGACCCAATTCGATATAGTCTCCTTCTCTAATATTGTTAGGAAGCAAGAAAGGTCCTTTCATATAATCTAAGCTATCACAAGTAGGACCAAAAAAGTTAAACGAAGTAAGTTTTTTCGAATGGATTCTTCCGCTGGTAATCATTTTGCTAGGTAAAACAAAATTTGGAACTCCAGCATCAAATAACGATCCATAAGTTCCATCATTAATATATAGATTATGTTTTTTTCTTAAGATTACTTTGATTATTGTTGATCCGCTCTCAGCAACTATTGCTCTACCCGGCTCGCAAATAATTTCAGGTAATTTTTGTAATTTTAAATTTTTTAAAGAAATTTTTATTTCTTCAAGATAATTCTTTAATGGCTCAGGGTTTAGATCAGGATAAACTGAAGGAAACCCCCCTCCAACATTTATTACATCTGGAATAATTTTAGTTTTTTTAATAATGTTTCCTATTTCTCTAATGCCTTTAGAATAAGAAATTTTGTGCATACACTGAGAACCTACATGAAAACTTATTCCAAGTTTTTTTGAATACTCCTTAGATAATCTTACTAAACCTAATGCTTCAGATGGCAAAGCACCGAATTTTCTTGATAAATCAATTTCTGCATGTTCGTTAGAGATCGCTATTCTAACATATAAGTTAAGATCTTTAGCTTGATTAGTAGCATCAAGAATTTTTCTTAGCTCATCTTTATGATCTAACGCAAAGTTTCTAACTCCGTAATCAAAATAGGCAGAGGAAATACTTTCTTTGCTTTTAACCGTGTGCATAAAATATAAATTAGCTTCAGGTTTAATTTTTTTGATTAATTTGATTTCATTTAACGATGCAACATCAAAGTCTTTAATCCCATTACAAATAATTTGCTTTATTACTTTTTCATTTGGATTTGTTTTAACAGCGTAAAGAATTTTACCCGGAAAGTTATCCTTGAAAAATTTCGTGGATTTTTTTATTGCTTCCGGCCGTATACAATATACGGGGTAATCAGGCTTCAATTCATTAACTAATTCGTTAACGTTTTTAAATTTTCGCATTTTATGTGTTCCTCTTTTGTTTACACAGAAGGTTTTTAAAAAATTTGTTAAAAAAAACCTTATAATGCGCATTTAAAGTTTTTTTCACTCTATGTAAAGTATAAAAAGCTATTTTGACCAATTGAAAAAACCATTTTAATAACTATATCCAGACCATATGAGAGGCCAAAAAAATTACCCAGAGCAACTCAAACTGTCGGATTTTAGCAATAAATCTTTATTAATCTTAGACGATGATGATCCGCTTCGTGGACGACTGTCTAGAGCTATGGAAAAGAAAGGTTTTGAGGTAAAAGAGGCTAAAAACGTAGCTGAGGGCCTTCAGGTAGTCAAAAACAACCCTCCTGGCTTTGCCCTAGTGGACTTACGTTTAGAGGATGGGAATGGTCTAGATGTTGTTAAAGAGCTCTCAAAATTGAAAAATGATAGTAGAATTGTA
>MDTB01212389.1_pt1 | contig 19099 bp, 7 predicted proteins | sample 811161 | NCBI WGS metagenome assembly MDTB01 (sample SAMN05326650, study PRJNA326480) | marine metagenome | isolation source: seawater | place: Mediterranean Sea | collected 2009
TCAATACGGCTTTTAATTTCTTCTTCAAGTGTTTTTTTCTTTGGCTTAGGTTTAATAACTGGCTTATGACCTTTCTTGTGCCTATGTTTAAAGTGAATTCTTTTCTTAATACTTTTGGCTACCTTTTTAATCTCATTTCCAACTTTTTTTCCAACCTTCTTAACTCCATTTCCAACCTTTTTTCCAACCTTTACGAATCCATTTCCAACTTTCTTTGAAGCTTTTTTAATACTTTTTCCAAAATGTTTAAAATGTATGTGACGTTTTTTGGCTGGCTTAGAATTATCATCATCCTTATGAACAGGCTTAGAATCGTCATCATCCTTATCAATAGGAGTTGAATCGTCATCATCCTTATCAACAGGCTTAGAATCGTCATCATCCTTATCAACAGGAGTTGAATCGTCATCATCTTTATTTGAAGGTTCTTTTTTATGATCTTTTATTCTTGGGTGTAATTTATTGTTTTGTTTATGTTTGTTATGATTTTTATTATGTTTGTGATGTTTATGTCTATTATTAGCTTTACTTTTATGTGAATTATCACTATTATTTTCTTTTGATAGAATATTAATATTTTCATCAAGATCTTTTAATATTTGTTTTTTAGCTGATTCATCAAATTTATCAAGATTATCTAGAATATATTTTGTAGTTTTATCGTGATCATTCTTTTTATTTTTTAAATGTACCTTTATCTTTTCATTTAATTTGTCTTTGTCTTCTGTTTCTGTCTTTTTTCCTTCATAATCATAATCTTCATTCATATGATTAACATACTGAAGAAATTCATCAACATTTACTCCAATATATTTTAAGCAATTGGTAAAAGCAGTTGATAATACTAATTTATCACATTTATAATGACCAGTTTTAAATGCTAGATGATACAATGATTTAAGACATTGAGTTGCATTACTAAATTTATTCTCATGTAGATATTTTTTTACAAAATCTACAGGGTTCAAATGTTGATTATCTTGAAAGAATGAATTTTCTATTTCAAGTATTTGATTTCTAATCCTTTCTTCTTTGACTTCTTTGGCTTCATTACAACCATGATCAAAAATTGCTCTGTCTTTTTCTGACATATTATTAATATCTTTAAAGTGATTAAAAAGATCATCTAACCTTCTTGATTTTAGTAAGTCTTCATAAATAGGAACTTTTTCTTTATTTTTTTTATCTTGATTGTCCTTTTCTTCTTCATCCTTCTTTTTTTCAGGAGCTGGGTCTCCTACACCAGATGGATCAAGAATATCATATGGTAAACCATAATAAGTATAACATCTTTCCTTAGCTAATTTAATAAACTTAATTTTGGCTTGTGCTTGAGCTTGATCAGAATGTTTACATCTAGCAGTTACATGAATACCTAATGTAGGAAAGTCAATTGTACATTTTTGTCCAACATTAAATCCATGAATGGATAAACGAGTGCTACACAATGCTTTAAACGATCCTATAGTTACCTCTTTTCTTCTTGTAATGAGTTCTTTTCCTAATTCAACTGCAGTAATAATACTTCTCAAAAAAGCTGCTTCAGGACAGAAATAACACATAAAGTCTTCGGCGATAGTTTGAATTGAGTTATTTAATGCTTTCTTAAAGTTACATTTGTGTGTTAGTGAATGAACAAGTTTAACAAGACCTCCTGTAGGATATCCGCTCTTAAATTCGACAAAAGAACCAGCAATCTTATCAAGTTTTATTTTACCACTCTCAATTATATTACAGATAAAACCTATTCCAGCTGATTTACTACTACTTATGTCAAATCGTTCACAAATATATTTAAATCTTACGGCTGTTCCAACTAAAGTTGAAGATATCAGTATGTTTTTTTGGTTTGAACTAAGATTATTCCAATTTTTAAAAATAATACATTTTCCAAAAATACTATTAACCTCATTTAGATACATATTTATTCTATGAAGTTCAGGATTTCTCTCAATTGCTTCCTTTTTCATTTCAGATAGTTTATTAAATAGTTGGGTAAATGCTTCACCTAAAGTTTTAATTCCCTTTTCATCGTTTAAATTTATTTCAACAGATTCTTTTGATTTATTAATATTTTTATTTACATTTAATTTTTTGTTATGTTCAGAATCAACTATTGGTGTTTCACTATTAGTTTGATTATGACTTTGTCCATTTAAGTTTTCTGATTGAATATTTCTATTTTCTGATTGAATATTTCTATTTTCAGAGTTACCAATTACTTGATCTTCTATAGATACATTATTTTCAACTCCAGATGAATGATTACTTCTTTCACTATTGTTTGCACTAGTATTATCTTGCATTTGAGCATGATTTCTTCTTTGCCAAACACATATATTTGAACTATCTCTAAAATTGTCAATAGATGGCATTAAGCATTGTGAACTTGATTCATGATTAGGAGTGTTTGTACCTTCAATATTTGTATTAGCATCAAATGTATCTATATTTGAAGATCTATTTGATCCTAATAGTGAATTATACGTATTCCCAACCACACTAGAAACTGCACCAGATGCCATATTAATTCCAGCTCCCGGAGCAGCCATTGTAAGGTATGTTGCATAAAGTCCTCTATCATAAGCAGATTCCAAAAAAGACATATTACTTCTATTATAATGATGCATTTCTGGTCTCTCTTGAAGACCTCTAGTAACACTAGCAGCAACATCAGCAGAGAATGAAAGCGCTCCTACAGTTGATAATGTTGCATCATTAAGACAATATGCCATTACTCTTTCAATATTAGTATGATGATTTCCATGGCTTCTTAATTCTGGTCTAAAGCTATCAAGACACATTGAGTATTCTGCAGATGCGTATATAGTTGCTATTGGGACTGTTATTTCAGCTCCTGCTGCTTCTGCTGCCATAATTCCAAGTGAAGTTCCCCTATGAACTAAATAGTGAGTAGGTACAGAAGTAGCAGTGTGTAAAGCTATTTCAGATAATCCATCAGAAGTGAAAACATGTGATGGGTCTTCCCTAAGTCCAATAGTAAGATGCTGAACACCATCAAGAAATGCAGCTCTTCCTACAGCTCTTACTGTACTATGATTGTGGCCATGATTTGTTTGCTGTTCAATTCTATCATAAGGTGTGGTAAAACTAACAGGACCTTCAAGACTATAAGAATTGATACCATCGAAATGATATTCAATATTAAATACATTTTGTCTCATTTGTGATCTAGTTACAGTCGAATTATTAAACTCAGATTGATAAGATAAAACTACATTATCAATAATTTGTCTATTTATATCATTAGGAACTCCGATAGTTCTTAACTGTCTAACAGTTCTAGCAAGAGTTTGATTTAAGGTAAGATCCATATTAGATCTATATCCAAACTCTTTATGAAACTGTAGATGTTGTTCTTTGGTTAGAGCAATACAATTACCATTTTTATAAACATATTCAGGAAAATTATTAATCATGAAGTCTCCTGCTGGAACATGATGAATATCAATATTGTCTCCTACCAGTGATCTTCTTTGTAGTTCTATATAGGTTCCTACATCATAAATCGCTACTGGACCATTGTTAATATTAATATTAAAATTATTAGGTATATTACCAATTCCAATATATTCACCATTAACTGAATAAACTTCTTGAATGTTATTTGTTATTAAGTTATTTGATTTATTATCACTTACTGTCATTTTAGAAAATTAATACGTGAGTATTAACTAAATTATTCAATTTTTCTAAAAAATTGAAATAACTTTTATATACATATACCCTAAATCTTTAAAATATGGGAGCCTTTTGGAGTAATTGGGTTACGAAGCCCGTTAAAAGAGTTTTTTGGCATCCGCCAAAGGACGAAAATACAAAAAAAATAATAGAAAAGCCAGGTCTGGAACAAGTTTGTGAGGATTTATATAAAATTGCAACAATATCTGATGATGCTGAAAGAAAATTAAGAAATATAATAATAGATAATAATAAATTGGCAAATGAGATGTATCATTATATCATGAAAGAGTGTAATGTTCCTATTTATAATGATAGACATTCAATGAAAAATTTTGCTAAAAGAATAAAAGAAGTAAATGCTAAAGGAGAAGGATTTTTTCATTATAATGGTGATGAAATTCAACATCAAGTATTATTAGATGCAGGTTATTATAATAAGAATGATACCCAAAAGTTAGAAATACTTTATAATAATCCGGTAGAAATAATTAAAGAGATAGAAACAAAAGTTGGAGATATGTTAGATAGTGTTGATAAGAAAGCCAATTCTTTAAAAGAACTTTTGGATGGACATCAATCTGATCAAGAAAAAGATATAAAGTTAAATGATCTAACTAGAAATTTTTCTATTGGTCAGATCTTATTCTTACTTGTAGAAATGAATAGTATAGTAAGTCGTGTGTTCCAAAAAGAGTTAAGATGGTTGAATGCTGAGCAAGGAGCAACTTCTAGATTTAATTATGAATCTACTGTTTGGAATAAATATTGGGAAATAGGACAGGACGAGCTTAAAAATGATTCAGCCAAAAAAAGAAGATATTTGCATAGAATTGTACAAAATTATTTTGATAATTTTATTGATACTAAAACTAATCTATTTTCTAATAAAAATGAGTTGTTTAGAAAATTTTTCATAAACATGAAAGCTATTGCTCATAGATTAGATAATTATGATGTGAATATTATTAGCGACATTCCAGATAATACTATCAGCCATGATATTAATAATAATAATAAGATTGTTCTTTATGAATGGAAAGACGGTGAATATAAGAGGAATGTATTGAGGTTTGATAATTTCGGATTTGATAATTATGACCAACTTTTCAGAAAATTTAGAGAACTAATGCCTGATGGCTATAGATATGATTTTATCATACCACCTGCTCCTAGAGACCAAACTCTTGAAGGACAAGAAGATACTCGTTGGGCGGAAATTGTCCAGATGTTTCATCGTTTAGGTGGTCCTACAGGAACTGATACTGCTTATGATAATAAAGTTTATATAATAATTAGTAGTGAAAGTAAATTTAAGTTTTGTGGATTAGATGAAGAATTTACATGTAACTGGTTTGGTATCGGTAATAGCGATAAGGAATCTAGACTAAATGAAAAAATTAATTTGGGTGGTGATCTTAGTGAGAAAGTTAATGATGTACAATATGTCCGGACGAGAACAGTACGTAAACTGAAAGAAAAAGAAAGTGAGACTGATGATGGTGAAACTACTAATGGTGAAACTACTAATGGTGAAACTGCTAATGGTGAAACTACTAATGGTGAAACTACTAATGGTGAAACTACTAATGGTAGTAATACTAGTCGTGGAAATAGTAATGGTGGAACTTCTGATGATGGAGCTACTGATGGAGAGAATTCTATTGGAGAAAATACCAATGAAGATGATTATGAATGGGTAGAAGAAAAAGTCGAAGAGTACGTTAGGGCTCCTGGACCTTACTTTTACTTTTTAGGACCATTTGAAGGTACTGCACATGCATGTGAAAAAGTAATAAATGATTATAAGTATGGGAAAAGTGGTATTTTTATAAAATGTAGTAAGAGTATTAATAATGAATTCACTAACATTGGTTATAAACCTAGTGATGAGGAAATCAAATCTTTTGATGAAAAGAATGGAAGTAATGGGGAAAATAAAGAAAATACTGCACAAGCAAGTTAAAAAAATTGATTTGAAACAAATTTTTGTTTCAATAGAATAAAGTGAATGCTTTGCATTCAATTCAACAAAATCAGAACAAATCTTCTTTGATTTATGTTTTTGTGATCTTCCTTTAACCAATATATTTATTTGCTTCGCAAAATTAAAATGCTATGCAAATTCCGTTTATGTAGAAATTAATTCTTGCTATAATTGCTTCGCAATTCTAATATCTTTGCTTTGCAAAGATCATAGAATTTCTCCATAAAAAAATTGATTTTTTAATTTATATTACAGATTATAATCTTATAAATTAAAATGAGTACTGTAGTTACTAATATGTCTGAATCTTATAGATTTAATAACATTTATGGAAAAGATTATAAAAGCTGTAATGATAGTCTTAATCGACCGGTAAAAAGTGATATCATTTCTGCAGATGAAATAACACTAAGATATTTGGCGGAAGAGTTGAAGACTGATCCCGTAAATCTTAGTGGAATGATTACTAACGAGACTAATGAAGGTCAAATTGCATTATTTCAAAATAATAGTAGTATTGTAATAGGAAACTCAAATATTCACGAAGATTTGTATGTTATGCTTTCTACTGATGTATTTAAGGGTTGTTCAATAAAATTAAATATAAAATTCAAGGAAGAGTTTGAGTTAATGTGTGATAAGATGATAAGAATGTCATATAAAATCAGAGAAGCTCACGAAAAAAAGTCAGCAGACGATTTAAATTCTTTGAAAGATATCACTTGTTCCAAAATTATTCTTCCTTTTTTTGAGGTTGTAGATAGTATATTAAGAGATCCAAGTAATGATCTTGAGGAAGAAAGTATTAGAGAAGTCGTAAATTCCTACATTAATAAGGCAAACATGGAGATGCAATTGGATTTTATTCTGAAGTCAAATTCTGAAATTGATGTTTGCGATTTTTCTATTATTGAACAAAGGTGGATAGTTAGAATGAAAGAGATTGAAAGAATTTTTGGATATTTTTATGGTATAAGAAAAGCTACGGCGGAAGGTCCTTCGAGCAAACAAAAGTTTATTCAGCAAATGGGGAGGGAAGATAAGAGAATTGCTTACCATCATGATAAAGATGGCCCAGGTAGATTTTTGATAAAAGATTCTTCTGGTAATTTCAAACTTGCGATTACTGATGGTAATATAAAAAAAAACGATTTACATTCTCAGCATTGTTTCAATGGTGGAGTTGATGTGGAAACAGGTTCAACAGCATCAGTAGAATCTGAAAGTAAAAGATTAGTAGGTGATAAAGATGAATCTACAGAAAAGACACCAGAAGAAAATTATAATTACACAGCGTGGGGAATATTAGGTTGTATTGTGTCTGCATTTACTGCTTTATGGTATTTTAGCACTTAGAATACTTTACGAAGATCTGCAAAACAAAAACACAAAGAAGATTACAATTACAATATCTTTCCATTTTACAAAATGGAAAGATGTTGAATTTATTTATGATGGAACATTTTCAATAGGAATTGAACCAATTCCAATAGTATATAAAATATTTAAAATAGATCTAAATAACATGTTATTTGTTCTACTTTTAATATTATAGGTCAAGTGTGTTGCTAAATAAAATAAAATACCTCCCCAAAGAGTATCCATAATAACAGCTTTAAGAGGCCATTTTTCTATAATGGCAAAATTAGTAAATTCATATACAGCATAAATAGATAATCCTAATAAGAATGCTTCATCAGCAGATGCATTTCTAGATATAATAAAATAATTCAAAGAAAATACTAAAAATACATAACATAAGATAGTTGGGTAAATTTTTAGTTTTAGATCACTTCCTTGAATATTTTTTATAGTTTCATTAAAAAATCCTGATGAATAGTTCAAGTATAAAGCATCTAATGCTCCAAATATAGGAATAGAAATAACTGTTTTTAAATCCATATATATCTTTCTAGAAAATTTTTTTTAGAATTAATATTAATTATTAAACATTAAGAAATATACTATACCTATAATTAAAAGTATGCCAATTACTACTGACATTATTAATACAGTATTACTACTTTTACATTGACCTTCACCAGGTTCACATTTTTCAACACTTCCATCTTCAACAGTACATTCTAATCCTCCTAATGCAGCTTTACTAGTTTGTTTATATGTTTTTTCACAACTTTCATTACATTCTGTATATTCACCTCTACATGGAGTTGGGTAACATAATGGATCATTAGGACCACAAATATAACATTGATATAAAGGTCCATAAGGAATGGGCATATCTTTTTTAACACCAATATAAAATTGTTTATCCTTTTCATAAAAATATTCTATTTCATTTAAAAATAATTCATTGTTATCTAATCTTGTAATAATATTATATCCATCTGGAACATAACTTATACCATCTACAACTTCTCTTACAATCATATTGTAAAAAATTTTATTTTTGTATTGGTTATATAAAAATACTCTTGTACCAAAATTTTTTTCACCAAATCTTTCAGATTGACTAATATAGTTGTTAAGTGGAATACTATCTTTGATTACAAAACTTGAAGATGTACGTAAATCAGAGTTTTTTTCTTCATTTAATAGTTTATCATTTGATGGAGTATTAGATTTGTTTTCATTTTTACCATATGCTGGACCTTTATAAATAAATTGTTCATATTTCTGATTTTCAGAAAAATTACTAATTCTTTCTGTCATTTCATTTCCTTTTTCATCTAATAATACAATATAATTATCAGCATATTTTTCTTTTTCTTCTTTTGGAATATATACTACTACAGCTTCTAAGTCATTAAAATTAAATGAATTATTTAATTTAACTAATAAGTAAGAATCTTCAAAAAATGATGAATTATAAGAATTTTCTTTCTTACCATCAAGTTTTTTATTTACTATATTATAAACTAAAGATTTAGGATACATAGGAAAAGTACCTTGAATAAAAACACCTTTTTCTTGTACAATATTTTTACCTTTTACCCATATTTGAAATTCTGATACAATAATATTTGACAACTTTGATTGCTGTATTCTAATTTCATTGAAAAAATAATTTTTTTTATTAAATAATGGATCTTTTTGATATTCTTTTATTTTATTTGATGACTTAAGTTTTAATTTATATGTTCTAAATGGTCCTTTATCCCAATAAACTGCTTCATCTCCAAGAGAAGTATATCCTAAAACTTCTAATTGACCTATTAATCCACCATCATTAATATACAGACCATTTGAATCTTTTGTTGTATCAACTATTATATAAAATTCATCATCATCACTTAAGTTATTAATAAAAAGTTCAATTCCTCTAGAATTAATAGTTTCGATACCATAATTTATTTTTGAACTCCATGTTGATTCTATCGAATTATCTAATTTGGTAAAAGTAAATTTTTCTCCATTTGGATTTTTATATCCTTGAGTACCATTTCTATTGAGCCAGATTACATCTCCAGCAGCAATTGGTTTTTTACTAAATGGAATTTCTTCATAATATTCATTAGATTTCTGATAGGATGTTTTCTTTCCGTCTGATGTTCTTTTTCCAAATTTAGATTTTAAGTAACATCCTTTTTTATCAATTGTATTTTCAACAAATCCTATACAATTTGGAGTTTTATCACATAATGTTGGACAAACACTTGTATCTACTTGATGTAATACCCCAATATCGTTTCCTTTATAATCTTCTTTACCAATTAATTCATAGTTATTCTTTACCAAATATGTTCTATGTTCTGTACTTTCAGACATTTTACTTGGATCAATAATATTTTTGAATGTACATCCCTTTCTTTCATTTTCATTTGTTAAATCTTTTACATAACCTACACAACCTTTAATTTCATTACATCTTTTTGGACAGTATTGCCATTCTGTATCTTCGTATTCACCAATATTTCCACCAGGAGAATCGAATTTTCCTAAATCAATATATTTTCTATTTACAAATAGATTTGGACATATTGCCCTTATTTCTGTTATTGTATTTGATTTAAATGCAAAAGTACCAACAAATTTTTTTGTAAATATTGGAAGTCTGATATGACAGTCATAATTTTTTGGATCAGGTTTAGTTGATTTTTTATCAAGACCTGCTTGAACAACTTTGGTGAAAAAAGTTAAATTAGAGATACCAGTTATTTCTTGAATTTTTTCCAAAATTTTCTTATCGTTTTTAAATTTTTTTTCAAATTTATCTAATTTATCTTTCATTTCATTTACATTATCAGTATTTAATATAATATCTGCTCCAATTGATCCGCTGAATAAATTTATTGTCAAATTTTTATCATTTTTTAGATTAAGACTCTCAATCAATTCTGATCTTATATATTTTTGTACATTACTTATTTCATCATCTGTAAGCTGAGTTAAATTAACTCCATTAACAATCATTGATAATCTTAATTGACTTTTTGTTTTCTTTATTTCATCATTTCTTTTTTCTATGATTTTTTTATTTTCTTCGTTTGTTTCTTCAGCTTCTTTAACTTCAGATTGAAGTTTTGATTCTTCGTCTGTTATTTCTTTAAGTTCATTGAATAATCTTTGTTCATATTGATATTTGTTGACTGTTACGCTTATGGACCATTTTTGCCATCCAAATGCTCTATTATGAGTTGTAGACATCCACATTCCACCGACAGCTCCATGAGAACCGCAATCTCTAGGAAAACCAACACCAGGATCATTAAAATTACAAAATTTCCATCTTAATTTTTTTAAAGAAATATCTTTTTTTATTAATTTTTGCATGTTGTTACTAAGCATTTTTTCTGTTGATGGAACATCTGATTGTTTAGTGTTTTTATCATGAGATGGACCATTGTATTTATAGTAATGATAAGCTGTATCACCATTATTATTACTTATTTTATCTGTAATCTCATTATCATCTGCATCAAGTAAAACTGTATAAGATTGTGCAAATCTAATATCATCTGACCATTTAACATTGTAAATAATAATTGATTGTAAGTCTTCAAAAGGATATGTTCTATCCAATTCTAATGTAAAAAATGATCCATTCATACTTTGTGAGAAATATACTTTTTTCCATCTTTCATGTACTTGATTACCATGTTCTATTACATTATTAAATGCATTTTTGGAAACTGCTACTGAATTTTCATGAGCTGGTGTAGCTATAGCATATGTACCAGTATTTTGAGCAACATTTACCCCATTAATCCAGACTTGAATCTCTAAAATTTCTAAATGACCATTATTAACAATTTTAATTTTTTTAATTCTTTTTTGGTCTAATGCATGATTAATATCACTATACAATTCAAAATCTTTGTTAAATTCATTTTTAACTCCTTTGTTATGATCAAACCAATTATTGTGAAACAGATCATACATATCAACATCATCAACTGATGTTAATCTTTTGTAAATAATATTTTTATATTTATCATTTGGTGCAATTGGATTTTCCCATATTAAATAAAAAGGTATTGGTAAAGCTTTTAAATATTCATTATATTTTTGAGAATCTTGATAATCACCATCTCTTCGTGATGTACTAAGTCTAATAGGTTGAATTAATCCTTTTAGATTGTAAATTTCTTTGTTCTCATTTTGTTTTTTTATTATTTGCAATTCATCTATAGATTTTTTCAAATTTTGACTTAATTTTTGTCTTTCTGACAATTTATACAAGTTAAATGACCAATTTTTCCAGTTGTAACCTCTATCATCTCTTGTTATACTAATCCAGTGGCCACCTACATAAGAAGTTTCACCGCAATCTCTCATAAATCCAACACCAGGATCATTAAAATTACAAAATTTCCATCTATTTGTAGAAGATACTGCAGATTCAATATCACTATATAATTCAAAATCGACATTAAATGTATTTTTAATTTCTTTTTCTGCATTGAACCAATTAATATGTAATAATGTAAACATATCAACATCTTCAATTGATGTAAGTCTTTTATATACGATTGTTTGCATATTTGATTCACCAAAACCAGGATTCATATATAATAAATAAAATGGCAATTCTTGTTTCCTTAATTCTTTGTTAAAATCTTCTTTTTCTGCAAATTTACCATCTTCTTTCTTTGATGCTGATAGTTTAATTAAACTTTGTTTATTAATATTTAGAATATCATCAATGTAACTTATATTGTTAGCATTATTATAAATATTTTTAATCTGATTGGCATCTAAAACTTTATTATAAATTCTAAAGTATCTAAAGTTCATAATTGGATAAGTAACATTTTTAAATTCTGGTTTGTAATTTTTATCTTTTGAGGTATTAATACCTAAAAATAATTTTTGGGGTATTTCGATATATTTTTTATTTGTATTTTTTGAATAAATTAAATTTCCATTCTTATAATATTTAACTTGTCCATCCTTATTACATGATAATACAATATGAGAATCCGAATCAATATTAATTCCATCTGCCATAGGATCAGATGGATTTAAATTTTCACTGCCCATACCAGCATTGTTAAATAAAAAAAATACTTGACTTTCTTTAGTTTTGCCTTTATATCCTTGAGGTGTTTCTGTATATGTTTTATTTAAATGTCCTAAATAGTTAATTGCTGATAAATTTTCTTTAGATTTAAAAGCAAATATTGTAGACTCTTTTTCTGATTTTGGTTTTATTAGTTTAATAAATATTTCAATAGTTATTTCTTTTTGAGCAGGTAATTCTTCTCTACTTACTGCATATCCATTAATACCATTAAAAATTGCACCTTCATTTTTATCAAATTGTACATTATAAAAGTCAAATGATAAATTTGGATTAATTTGATCATTAGCAGATTCTTGGCTATCTCTTTTTCTAAATTCGAAAGAATGTTTTAGACCATAATTAGAATTAGCTTCCTTAATTTTTTTATTAAAATCATCTTGGAATTTTTTTGCATCATCTTCTATTTTTTTTCTTCTAGTTTCTTTTTTATATTCACTTTCTAAAAATACTTTATTTCTGTTATTTATAATATCTTTTTTTGCCTTAAGAGCATCAAGTCTGTCACTTAATTCTTTATTCATTTTTAAAACAGCTTCTCTACCTTCTCCAGAATGTGGATTTTTTTTAGTTTCCATTGATATCGCAAAATTTTCTATATTTTTGTCTTTTATGGAGCTGTCAGAAGATTTATCTAATTTAAAGTATTTATAATTATCTTCTAATAATTTTTTGAACATTATAAATACTTTTAGAAAAAAAAGTAATGTAAAAAAAAATTCTACATTTCATCTATCTATTTTTTCTTTTTAATAATTTTACATTTGGAATCTATTTTTAATGATTCTTTCTTTGACGATTTAGGAACAATATTTAATACACATTTTGACTTTACTCCATATAATGGATCAGTGCATCCTTTTTCAACCACTTCCTTTTTATTTTTATTTGCATCTTTATCATTATTTAAGCATCTTGATCTAAAATGTTCATATCTATCTCTGACTTGATTATAACTAAGATTTGATTTTTTGCCTAAGTTTGTATTAATCATTTCATGAAGTTGATAAACATATCTGGATAAAGATTCTCTATTTTTCATAGTTTTTTTTGAGAATTTTAATTTTTTCATATTTTCTACATAATTATCTCTGCAATATCTACAAGGTAGAATGTGTTTTAAGGATAAGAAATATTTGTAATAATTTTCTTTTTGTTCAGAAGTAGGATAAACAGGATAATTAAAACTTATTGTATGTAAAGTATGCCACATAGGAGGTCCCCATACTGTAGTTAACATACCATCTCCCGAATTATAATGGTTTTTGTTAAATGCTGACATAATAATATAGCTTAGAAAATATTTTATTCAAAATTAGAATGTAAATCATTTTTATTTTGCAAGTATTTTAATTTTGCGAAGAAAATAAATATATTAATCAAATGAAGATCTCATTATTCAGCTTTCCATTTTGCAAAATATAAAGATGGAAAGATGTATTATGAGATTATTTAAAAGATAAATCTTTCAGACTAATATATCTATGCATATTGGGTATCAAGGGATTGAAAATAGTTACAGTCATCAAGTTTGTAGTAAATTTTTAGATATGAAAAAATTAGGTGATGATAAAGTAAAGGGTTTTAAATCTTTTGAAATAGTATTCAGTTGTTTATTATTTGGATTAATTGATTTTGCAATTTTGCCTATTGAAAATTCAATAGGAGGTTGTATATTTTTAAATTACGATTTATTTTACAAACATAACATTAAAATACATTGTGAATTTCATCATAATATTGAACACAGTTTATATAGTACAAATCCAGACTTTTTAGGGATTGAAAAAATAATATCTCACCCTCAAGCATTACAACAGTGTAAAGATAATTTAAAAAAAAATAATTTTGAGATCGAAGAATATTGGGATACAACTGCTTCAATGGAAAGATTATTAGAGCTAAAAGATGATAATTATGGATGTTTAGCACCACCTGGTTTATCAGAAAAATATGGTTTATATGAATTAAAAAAATGTTTTAACGATCAAGAAAACAACATAACTAGATTTTATTTAATATCACTAAAAGATAAGAAATTTGATTTTGGTAATATTCTAAGAAAACAATATAATGGTTTGAATTTAGTTAGTATAAAAAATAAGTTTAGTGGGTACGTTGTAATAAAAGATAAAATAGGATCACTTCAAATGTATTTAAATAAATTTAATGAAAAAAATATTAATTTAACAAAAATAGAAAGTAGACCATATTTAGGTTCTGACAGAAATAAAATGAATACGGCTTTTTCATATATTTTTTATATCGAAGGTGAATATAATTTCAGAGATAATAAAATAGAGAAATCTGATGATGATTCTTATCAATTTAATTATTTTGGAGAGTTTTCTATATTTGATTTTATTGATGATAATAGAATGTTAGAGAACTCAAATATAAATAAATTGAATGATCAGAATTCTAAAGATGAATCTAATGAAAATATTATTTTCAACGGAAAATTAAATATTGGAGTTGTAGGATTTGGAAGATTTGGACAATTTATATCTGAAAAAATGGTTAAATATGGTTTTAATGTTTATGCAACATCAAGATCAGATTATACTTCAGAAGCTAATAAAATGAATGTTACTTTTTCTGAATTTGATACATTCTTAGAAAATCATTTTGAAATTTTAGATATTATAATATTTGCGACATCAATTAATAGTTTTGAAAAAGTGATTAATCATTTTATAGAAAGCAGTAAGGATAAATTTAAAAATAAGATAATAGTTGATGTTTTATCAGTTAAAGAATATCCAAATGAAATCTTTAGAAAAAGTGGTATTGATAATAATAATTTAGTATTATTAACTCATCCAATGTTTGGTCCTGATTCTGCGAAAAATTCGTGGGTTGGAAAAAAATTTGTTTATTGGTATTATTATAAAGATTATTCAAGATTTGATAAAACTGTTCAGGAGAAGACTGATCACTTTATAAAATTTTGGGAAAATCAAGGATGCGAAATAATTTGTTTAGATTCGATAAATCATGATTTTTTGTCTGCAAATTCTCAATTTTTAAGTCATTTTATAGGTAGAATGTTAGAATTATTTAATTGTGAAGAAACAATTATTGATACAGATTTATATTCCAATCTTCTAAAGGTTAAAAATTACGCGTGTAACGATAGTTGGGATCTATTTGATGGTTTGTATAATTATAATAATCAATCAAAAGAAACTATTAGAAAGTTAAAATTTAGTTTATTCAATTTAATAGAAAATTTAGAAACTAAAAAGATGAAAGAGTCAAGTACCGGAAAAGTTTTTAGTTTAATTAAAGAATTAAAAAGTGAAGGACAAAAATTGCTAAATTTAGCTATTGGTGAACCAAAATGGTATCCTAATATGGATTCTGATTTTTTACACCAACTAAAAAAAGATGAAATTAGTGAATATTCTACATCTAAGGGTGAATCAAAATTGATTGACAAATTAATTGATACATATAAAGAAAAATCATTAATAGCAGAAATAAATAGTGAAAATGTTATGATAACATCAGGAGCAAAATTTGGCTTATATTTAATATTAAAATTATTAACAAAACCAGGTAGTAAGTGGATAATTCCAAAACCTTACTGGGTATCTTATCCTGATATTATTGAATCTCTTGAAGGCGAAAGTATATTTGTTGATACTGAAGTATCAAATAATTGGGAACCAAATATAGATGAAATATGGAAGCTTAATAAAAGTGATTATAATTATAATAATATAAAGGGTATAATACTTTGTAATCCTAATAATCCAACTGGAATATCATATTCAGATAAATTTATTAATTATTTAATAAATTTGGTTATTAAGAAGAAAATTTATTTAATTGTTGATGAAGTTTATTTAATGGTTGATGGTAAAATTAAAAGTTTATATTCAAAAATAAATGAAAATAATGATTTAAGTAAATATTTAGTAATTGTTTCAAGCTTTTCAAAGTATTACGCAATTCCAGGGTGGAGAGTAGGGTATGTATTTACAAATAAAGATATGATAAAAGATTTATGTAAAATACAATCTACAATTTCGGGATGTTGTAGTAAAGCTAGTCAAGAATTAGCTTATAATTTACTTGAAAGAAATTTAAATCCAGATTTATCTTTTTTAGGTAAATCGAAGCTTAAGATAGAAAATATATTGGAAAAAAAAGGTTGGAAATTTGGAAAATCTTTTAGTAGTGGAAACCAAATGTATATTTTTCCATATCATGAAGATGAAAATACTGTTTCTGAACTTGAAGAAAATTTATTATCAAATAATGTATTTTTTATGAATGGAAAATCATTTGGAGTTGAAAATTGTTTAAGAATCTTATTACCTTTTGATGAAAAAGAATTAAAATCATTATCAAAATATTTATAGTTTTCATTCAACTATGTTGTGTTTTTGTAAAATAAAAAGATAAATGAATTTACATTAAATTATTAGTTTTGAAAGAATTCAATTGATTTTGAATACTTTGAATTTCTGTATTTGTTAAATCTTGTGCTTTTGTCCTTTCTTCTTCGTCACTAGATTCTAATCTAGATATATTATTAAAATCACTTAATTCTTTAGAAAGTTCTAAATCATCTTCATTTGACAAGTTATTTTCCATATTTTGTTCTTCCATAGAATTATTATGATTTGTTTTTGAAGATTCAACAAAATTTTCTTGTAATTGTTGATATGTATCAACAGGGATTGTAATATATCCTGGTGGAGTTTGATATGTTGGTGTTTCTTGAATATTTTCTAATTGTACTTCATTTGGTTCAATCGGTGTTAAATTATAATTAGATTCGGATCCTAATTGATCTGACATTTCTGATTGATTACTGTTTTCTAAATAAATTTCATTTTCTAAATCTTTCTCTTTTTTTGACCATTTATTTTTAAGGTAAAAATAAATACATACAAGAAGGATTATTCCAGTTACAATATAAATTAATCTTTCTCTTGAACAATATTTTAGGATAGTTGAATACCAACTTCCTGAACTTAATTGTTCCTGTGTACTTCCTATAACATGTGAACCTAAATCAGGCATATATTGTGATGCCATATTATCCATATATATAAATATCAAATATTTTTTTAAATTTGATTTTTATGTATTTTTAGTTCGTTTGAGACTTTAAAGAGTTTAATAATAAAATTGAATTAAGGATCTATTGATTAAGTTATTTAATCCAATGAAAGGTATTTATAATAAAGTTGTTAGTTTGATAGTTCCTATTTTACATAGTTCTGAAAGTTGTAATAAAGAAATTCAGTTAAAAAATACACCAGAAACTATGAATAAGGAAATATTAGAAAACGAATATAACATAACAATTTTACAAGAGTTTAGAAAAATACCATCAAAAATTTTACATAAAAAAGAATCAGGCGTTAATAATGATAAAAAAGTATTAGTGTTTATTGAAAAATTAGAAAGTAAAAAAGAAAATGACTTGACTATTAGTTTTTCGATAAAAAAGAATAGAAGAAATGTAAAGTATAAAATAACCAAGATTCAATTTGAAAATTCAGTATCATTCAATTTAACAGGATTAAAACGTCAGAGAGATAAATCAGAGATTACTAATGAAACTATTGTAAAAAGACAAAGAAGTTACTCTGATGCATTACAGACCACAAATAATAAAACTGATGATGTAAATCTTCAAGATTCTGATAATAAATTTTCATTTGATAATTTGGTGTCGGCTACTAAGACTAGGAATTATTTACTTGATGACGGGATATTAGATTTTTTAGATTATTACAGTAGAAATCCAAAAAAACATAGTTTAACTTTTAATGAAATTGTGGGGTTTGAATCTGGGTATAATACACGAAGTAAGAATGATTCTATAAATATCCAAAAAATAAATTATGGAAGCGAAATTTTAAATGACATGATTAAAGAAGAAGGTATAAAATATGAAAAAAAGGTTATGGATGAACTAAAAACCAAAGCTAATAATAGTAATCCTGTTATTAGAATTGAATCTATTGAGTGTTCAATAGATATAAAATCAAATTATGAAAATACTAAAAAATTAATTGAAGAAGGGAAAGAGATATTGTATCAAGCAGTTTTGTACAATGAAGATGATAATACATTTGGTTGTCCTGATTTAATTATTAGATCAGATATAATCGAAAGAGTGTTTAATAATTCATATGTTACAAATGAGATTAAAGAAGATTTTGAAAGAAAGAAAGAGGTACATATGAAAGATTACTTTTATATAGTAGTTGATATAAAGCATTCAAATCTCGATTTTAATGCAGATGAGAGAACTTTAAGAAATACAGATACTTTAAAACCGTACAAAAGCCAATTATGTGTTTATAATAATGCATTAGCAAGAATTCAAGGGTTTGATCCAAAAATAGCATTAGTTTTAGGAAAAAGTTATACAATTAAAGGATTAAAATATTATGACTATTTTAATAAATTAGGAGTAATAGATTATAGAGATAGAGATAATGAATTTGTGACAAAGACAGAAGAAGCTATTAAGTGGATAAGAAGAGTAAGAGAAGATGGTAAATATTGGGTATTAGATCCAATACCAAGTGTCAAAGAATTGTTTCCAAGAATGAATAATGAAAAAGATGGAAAGTGGAAAGTAATAAAACAAAAAGTTGCTGATAATGTTGGAGAGATTTCATCAGTATACTACTGTGGGGTCAAAGAGAGAAAATCTGCTCATAGTAGAAATATTTTTAGTTGGAGAGATTCAAGATGTAATTCGAACACATTAGGATTTAATCCTAATTCAAAATCAAAAATTCCAGTGACAATTGATAAAATTTTAGAAATTAATAGGAATTTTGATAATAATTTGAAAGTGTCACCAAGTGTTATAAAGACTACAAATGTAGATGGATTTTTATGGAGGGACATTGATAGTAGGAGTATGGAATTTTATTTGGATTATGAAA
>MDTB01168589.1_pt1 | contig 19097 bp, 23 predicted proteins | sample 811161 | NCBI WGS metagenome assembly MDTB01 (sample SAMN05326650, study PRJNA326480) | marine metagenome | isolation source: seawater | place: Mediterranean Sea | collected 2009
TGTAGTGGGTAATAAAATGGGAAAAATTTCAGCATGGTACGATAATGAATGGGGTTTCTCTAACAGAATGTGTGATATTGCTAAGTATTTAAGCAAAATCAAGTAATGAAATCTATTGAAAATTTAAAGAATATTGAAAATAAAATCATAATTTTAAGACTTGATTTAAATGTTCCAATAAAAAATGGAAAAATAACAGACACTAACCGGATTGATAAAATTATACCTACATTAAATTTTTTAGTAAAAAAAAAAGCAAAGATTATAATTGTATCTCATGTTGGAAGACCTAATGGTAAAGTAATTAAGGAGCTTTCGCTTGAACCAGTATCATTATACATAAAAGATAAGATAAAAAAAAACGTAGCTTTATTAAAAGAAAATATTTTTAATTTAAATAAAGAAATTATTTTTAGGAACAATGAGGATGAAGTAGTTTTGCTTGAAAATATTAGATTTTACCCTGGGGAGGAAGCCAATGATGATAAATTTTCTAAAAAGTTAGCAAGCTTCGGAGAAATATACGTTAATGACGCATTTTCATGTTCACATAGAGATCACGCTTCTATATCAAAGATAACAAAGTACATTCCATCTTACGGTGGTATTCAAATTAATACAGAGGTAAATGCTCTTAACAAGATAACTTCTGAAATAAAAAAGCCGGTAACGTGTATAATTGGTGGATCAAAAATTTCTTCAAAAATTAATATAATAAAAAATTTAATTCCAAAATTTAGCAATATTATAATAGTAGGGGCTATGGCTAATAACATTTTCAAATATAAAGGTTTAAGGATTGGTAGCTCTCTGCATGAAAAAAATATTGATAAGGTTATTCAAGAAATTTTTTTATTCGCTAATAAAAATAAGTGTAAAATCTATTTTCCCAAAGATGTTAAAGTTGGGAAAAAATTAAACGGTAAACCTATTGAAAAAGAGTTTGGAGAGATTGAAGACAACGACATAATACTCGATGTTGGATCAAAAACTCTAGTTGAAATAAAAAAAATTATTGATAATTCCTCAACAATATTATGGAACGGACCGCTTGGTTATTTTGAAAATGTAAATTTTTCATTAGGTAGCAAAGAAATAGCAAAATATATTGCAAATAAAGGTGACAAAATTTATTCAGTTGTTGGTGGAGGAGATACGGTAGCAGTTGTTAATTCAATTAATTTGAATAATAGTTTCAATTTTATTTCAACCGCAGGTGGAGCATTTTTAGAATATCTTGAAGGCAAAGTTCTCCCTGGTATAAAAGCATTAAATTAAATGTCTGAACTAAACAAAATAGCTCTTCAAATTTTATCAAAAGGCAAAGGTATTCTCGCTGCTGATGAAAGTACAGCTACAATGACAAAAAGATTAGACTCAGTAAATGTTCATTCCGATGAAAATAACAGACGACTATTTAGAGAAACTCTTTTTTCATCTTTATCAATGAAAGATTGTATAGGTGGAGTAATACTTTACGATGAAACGATAAGACAAAAAACCTCCACTGGTAAAACTATACCAGAGCTAATAAACTCAAATGGATCATTAACAGGAATTAAAGTTGATATAGGAGCTAAAATATTGGCAGGATCAAAAGAGGAAAAGGTTACTGAGGGTTTAGATGGTTTAAGGGATAGACTAAAAGATTATTATGATCTCGGAGCAAGATTCACAAAGTGGAGGGGAGTTTATTCAATAAGTGATAAATATCCAAGTAATCTATCAATTTCAGCAAATGCGCATGCATTAGCTAGATATGCTGCCTTAGTTCAAGAAGCAGGAATGGTTCCTATTATTGAGCCAGAAGTTTTAATGGAAGGTGATCACACCGCTCAAGATTGTCTGAACAAAACATCTAAAGTAATAAAAAAATGTTATGAAGAGTTAGAATTAAACAATGTTAATTTGAAAGGTACAATTTTAAAACCAAATATGATTTTACCTGGAGCAAATTCTGACGAAAAAATCTCTAATGAACAAATAGCAGAACTTACATTAGAATGTTTGAAAAACAATGTACCTTCGTCAGTTCCAGGCATAGCATTTCTATCTGGAGGTCAGACCGAAATAGAAGCAACAGCAAACCTCAATCAAATAAATATCAAAAATAATACTGATTTTATAATGACTTATTCTTACGGAAGAGCTCTACAACAAAGTGCGCTAAAATTTTGGTCTAAAGATATTAATAATATAATTGGAACTCAGGAAATATTTAATCATAGAGCTAAAATGTGTACTTTAGCTGCACAAGGAAAATGGTCAAAAAATCTTGAAAATTCACAATAAAAAATTCATTTATTTAATCTCACCTAATAAAATCTTAGATAAATCATTTTACAAAAGTTTAAATTTAGTTTTAGCAACAAAAAAAATAAAATTTTTTCAATTAAGACTTAAAAAAGAAAGTATTTATAAAAAAGTTATAATTGCAAAAAAAATATTGAAAATTTGTAAAAAATATAACGTAAAATTTATTATTAACGACAATCCTCATCTCGCTTTAAAAGTTAATGCAGATGGTTGTCATCTAGGCCAAAAGGATATGAGCATTATTAATGCAAAAAAAGTTTTGAAAAACAAAATAATTGGAGTTACTTGTCATAATTCCATCAAACTAGCTAAAAATGCTTCACTTAATGGTGCGAATTATATTGCATTAGGTGCATTCTATAAATCTAGAACCAAAAAAGTCATCTATAAAGCAAACATCAAAACTTTAAGTAAAATAAAAAAGATAATAAATTTACCAGTAGTAGCTATTGGTGGAATAAATGAGAAGAATTATAAAAATCTGTTATTGAATAAAGCAGATTTTTTAGCTATCTCAGGCTACGTTTGGAATAATAAAAAACTTAAACCAAAGAAAGCGATAGAGAATTTAAAATGAAAATAAATGCAACAGAAATAAGAGTTGGTATGATACTAGAGCATAAAAATGATCTTTGGGAAGTTCTTAAAACAAATCATGTAAAACCTGGAAAAGGTGGAGCATTTGCGCAAGTTGAAATGAAAAGTTTAGATAAAAACACTAAGTTAAATGAAAGATTCAGATCAAGTGAAACAGTAGAGAAAGCATTGTTAGAGGAGGTAAAATTCAATTTTTTATATAATGATGAAACCAATTATTATTTTATGAATCCTAAATCTTTTGAACAGATTGATTTAAATAAAAATATAATAGGAGACAAAGGTAAAATGCTCTCTGAAAATTTGGAGGTAACAATTAATTTTCATAATGATAATCCTTTGAATGTTACTCTTCCAAATCAGATTATTTGCACAATAGAAACAACAGATGCTGCCTTAAAAGGTCAAACTGTTTCCTCTTCTTATAAACCAGCAAAACTTAATAATGGATTAAATATACAAGTTCCTCCTTTTATTGAAAGCGGTGACGAAATTATAATAGATACAAGAAATATGGAGTATGTAAAAAAAATTTAAATGAACTCAATCTCTCCAAATTTAAACTTAATGATTAAAGCTTGTGAAAAAGTTTCTAAAATTATTATAAGAGATTTTGGTGAATTAGAAAATCTACAAGTCTCAAAAAAGGGTCCTAAGGATTTTGTAACTAAGACTGATAAAAAAGTTGAAAAAATTTTAATAGAGGAATTGACAAAATCGAAAAAAAACTACTCATTTATTGCTGAAGAAACTGGGAAAATTTTTAATAAAGATAAAAATAACTTTTGGATTATAGATCCAATAGACGGAACTACAAATTTTTTGCATGGTATCCCGCATTTTGCTATTTCGATCGCTCTTCAAAAAGAGGGAGAAATAGTTGTAGGATTAGTTTTTGATCCAATTAAAAATGAAATTTTCTATGCTGAAAAAAATTGTGGGACATATATGAATAACAATAGGGTTAGAGTGTCTAATAAATCTAAACTTGATGAGTGCTTATTTGCAACTAACACTGAAGGAGTTAAATTAGTATATCCAAGATTAAATGTCAGAAACACAGGTTGTGCTGCTTTAGATTTAGCATACGTGGGATGTGGAAGACTGGATGGTTTTTTTCATAACAAGATTAATTTGTGGGACATAGCAGCGGGTAAAATTATAATTGAGGAAGCTGGTGGACAGGTTAATAATATCAATAGCTTCAAACTAAATGAAATAGACATTAGAGCAGGAAATCCAAGTATTTATGAAAAAATGATTAAAAATTTAGATAACTTTTAATTGTTTTTAAAATATTTTTTGCTATAACGCAGCCCATGAAAAAAGATATTCACCCAAAATACCATACTATTAAAGTGGAAATGACTGATGGTTCACAATTTGAGACAAAATCAACATGGGGATCAGAAAACGACGTGCTTAAACTTGAAATAGATCCAAAATCTCACACTGCCTGGACCGGTGGAAAGCAAAAATTCTTAGATAAAGGAAGAATAAGCAAATTTAATAAGAAATTTCAAAACTTTAAAACAGAAAATAAAAACTAATGTCAAAAGCTCCATTAATGCCGATGGCCACAGCGGTGTGGTTGGTTGAAAACACAGCTTTAACTTTTAAACAAATCGCAGACTTTTGCAAACTACATGAAGTAGAAGTTCAAGGTATAGCTGATGGTGAAGTTGCAAAAGGTATTGTAGGGTATAATCCTATTATTTCTGGTCAACTTACAAGAGATGATATAAAATTATCATCAGATGATGAGAATAGACCCCTAAATATAATTGACGAGGAAGTTGAAATAAAAAGTTCAGAAAATAAAACAAAAAAATATGTCCCTTTATCTAAGAGACAAGACAAACCAGATTCAGCACTTTGGCTTATAAAAAATCATTCGATTTTAAAAGATTCTCAGATTGCAAAACTTATAGGTATTACAAAAAACTCAGTGAGCTCAATAAGAAGTAAAAGTTATTGGAATTATAATAGTTTAAGCGCAAAAGATCCAGTTGCTATGGGTCTTTTTTCTCAAAAAGACTTACTTAATGTAATAGAGAAAGCTGAAAAAAAATTAAATAAAGAAAAAAAAAATAAAGAAAAAAAAGACAAATCAATTAATATAAGCGAAACTTCATAATTATAGACAAATATAATTTAAAATGCTATTTAAGCTGACTTTTTGGAGGTTGTTATTAAAATAGAAGTAAAAGATAATAATATAGAACAGGCACTGAGGGTTTTAAAAAGAAAACTTCAGAGAGACGGTTTTTTTAAAGTAATTAAATTAAAAAACACTTATGAGAAACCATCTGAAAAAAAAAAGAGAATACTTCAAGAAAACATCAAAAGAGTGAAAAAACTTAATAAGCTCAAAAACAGGATTTAAACACCGCGGGGTGGAGCAGCCTGGTAGCTCGCAAGGCTCATAACCTTGAGGTCGGCGGTTCAAATCCGTCCCCCGCAACCAATTTTACAAATAAAATTTTGACTTTTCAGAGTCATTTAAAAAACCTTTTACAGTTTCTTTGGTGAGTTGTTTATAACTTTTGCCAAACTTTTCAATTTTTTCTATTATAGAGGGAGGTGCTGTAATTATATGACAACCAATTCTTTGTGCTTGTAGATAGTTGTAGGGCTCCCTTGTGCTTGCCCAAAGAATTTCAACATTTTTAAAATTTTTTGATAATTTTATACTTTCGATAAATTGAGGTATAGGATCTTTACCAGAATCTGCCATTCTTCCTGCGAAAAGAGAAATGATTACCTTTGTTTTTTTATTTATATTTTTTAAAATTTTTTTTGTTTGTGCTGCAGTATATACGGCAGTAATATTTAGCTTAATTTTTTTTTTGTTCAGAGACTTTATAACTGGTCCCATAAAACTACCTCTTGAGTTTAATACAGGAACTTTAACAAATACATTTTTACCCCATTTACTTATTTTAATTCCTTGGAAAATCATATTTTCTGCATTATCAGCAAAAACCTCACAAGAAACTGGTTTATTTGTAATTTTTAGAATTTCATTAGAATATTTGAAATAGTTTTTTGCCCCAGCTTTTCTCATTAAGCTTGGATTGGTAGTAAACCCTTTTACAATTTTTTTTTTTGTTGAATTTTTTGATAAGATTGATGTCAGCTATATCACAGAATATTTTAGTCAATTATAAACTCTTTACAATTTCTTCAGTCATTTTTTTTGCGTCTGCGAACAACATTAATGTATTATCTCTATAAAAAAGATCATTATCAATGCCTGCATAGCCAGGTGATAAACTTCTTTTTACGAATAACACAGATTTACTTTTTTCTACATCTAAAACTGGCATGCCATATATTGGGCTTTGTGGATCAGATTTTGCCACAGGATTTGTAACATCGTTTGCACCTATAACATAAGCTACATCACAATTCGCAAAATCATTATTTATTTCCTCTAATTCAAAAACTTCATCGTAAGGAACGTTGGCTTCTGCCAACAAAACATTCATATGTCCAGGCATTCTTCCTGCTACAGGATGAATGGCATATGAAACTTTTACACCGTTTTTTTTTAAAGAATCAACCATTTCCCTCAATGCATGTTGAGCTTGGGCTACCGCCATACCATATCCTGGTACGATTATAACTGAAGATGCATTCTTCATTAAAAAAGCAGCATCTTCTGCGTTACCATTTTTAACTGGCTTTTGCTCTTTGGTTTGAACATCTGAACTTTGATCAGTTGCGCCCCATCCTCCAAGAATTACATTAAAAAAAGACCTATTCATACCCTTACACATTATGTAAGAGAGTATAGCTCCAGACGATCCTACTAAAGCACCTGTTATAATTAAAGCTGTATTTTCAAGTGTAAAGCCTATACCTGCTGCCGCCCAACCAGAATATGAGTTTAACATTGAAATCACAACAGGCATATCAGCTCCTCCGATCGGTATTATTAGTAATACTCCTACAAGAAAAGAGATTGCTAATAATGACCAAAATATATTTTGTGATTGAGATACACAAAGATAATAGATAAGAAAAATAATTGAGATACCTAATATTAAGTTTATTAAATGTTGACCTTTAAATGTTATTGGTGCGCCAGACATTATTCCTCTAAGCTTCAAAAATGCAATAATTGAACCAGAAAAAGTAATAGCTCCAATTGCTGCTCCAAGAGACATTTCAATTAAACTAGCAAGTTTAATATTTTCAAGAGTTCCTAAATTAAACGCTTGAGGATTTAGAAAAGCGGATATTGCCACAAAAACTGCAGCAAGACCTACAAGACTATGAAATCCAGCAACAAGTTCGGGCATAGCAGTCATTGGTATTTTAAATGCAATAAATGCTCCTATAGATCCACCAATTGTTAGAAAAATTAAAACATATATGAATCCAGTTCCAAAACTACCTACAGATAAAAAAGTGACAATGATTGAAATTACCATTCCAGAAATACCAAAATAATTACCCTGTCTAGATGTTTCAGGAGATGATAGGCCTCTTAATGCCAATATAAATAGTATTCCAGATATTAGATAAAAAAGTGCTGAAAAATTTGCAGACATATTTATTTCTTTTTCTTCTTATACATTTGCAACATTCTTTGAGTAACTAGAAATCCACCAAATATGTTTATTGCAGCTAAAATTATTGCCAGATAACCAAAGATATTTGAGTTTTGAAAAATATTTCCTGAAGCACCAGCTAATGCCGCAATAATTGCCCCAACAATGATTACTGAAGAAATTGCGTTTGTTACTGACATTAATGGAGTGTGTAACGACGGAGTTACACTCCAAACAACATAATAACCCACAAATATTGATAAGATAAAAATACTTAGTCTAAAGATAAAAGGATCAATTTCCATTACTTAACTTTTGTTTTTTCTAATATTTCATCTTCTAAATTTATTTCAAAAGATTTTTTTTCTTTGTTAAATAAATTACTTACAAAATTAAACAAATTTTTTGCATAAAGATTTGATGCAGAAATTGGTAATTTATTTAATATATTCATTTCACCCATAATTTTCACACCCTTATTCTCTATAATTTTGTCTACTTTAGTAAGTTCTGAGTTGCCTCCTTGAGAAGCTGCTAAATCGTAGATGACTGATCCATTTGGCATGACATCAATCATATCCTTTTTTATAATTACAGGTGCTTTTTTTCCCGGTATTAAAGCTGTACATATCACAATATCAATTTTCTTTAAGGTTTCTTTTAATAGTTCTTCCTGTTTTTTTTTAAAATCTTCTGTAGTCTCTTTTGCATAACCACCATCTGTTTCTAAATTCTCTGCTCCTTCCACAGTTAAAAATTTTCCTCCCAAACTTTCTACTTGTTCTTTAGAAGCTAATCGTACATCGGTTGCATATACAATTGCACCCATTCTTTTAGCTGTTGCAATAGCTTGTAGTCCTGCAACTCCAGCACCAACCACCAAAATTTTTGCAGCAGAAATTGTCCCTGCAGCTGTCATCATCATTGGTATTGCTTTTTGAAAATAGGAAAAGGAGTCAACAACTGCCTTATAACCTGCTAAATTAGCTTGTGAAGATAATATATCCATAGACTGAGCCCTAGTAATTCTTGGCAAAAGCTCAAGCGAAAAACATTGAATATCTCGTGAACTAACCTCTTTTAATATTTTTTCGTTTAAAAATGGGTTTAGAACACCAATTAAAATTTGATTTTTTTTAAGTTTGTCTAAAAACTCATTACTTAAGATGTTCATTTGTAATATTACATTTGATTTTGTTATAACCTCATCATTATCTGTGATATTTGCACCTTCTTTTTTGTATTCATTGTCATCAAAACCTAAATGCAATCCATAATCTTTACATAAATAAACTTGTAACCCTAGTGATTTGTATTTTTTTACAATATCAGGTGTAATTGCAACTCGTTTTTCTTGAGTAATATTTTCTTTTATAGATCCAATTATCATTCTAGAGCAGAAATAATGCCATCAAAACAAGCACTATTGCAACTGCAACAGATCCCCAAAGAACAAACTTTGTAAAATTATTCCAAGTGTTTTTATGACTTTCGTTGTCCATTATCTTTATTTTTGACGAGCTTTAAATTTAGGGTTTTTTTTATTTATAATATAAACTCTTCCTCTTCTTCTAACCAATTTAGAGTTCAAATCTCTTTTTTTTAATGATTTTAGTGAACTTGCAATTTTCATATATTTTTTTTACTTTTAATAAACGAAGTTATGTAATCTTTCAAATTTATTTTTCCATAATACTTTATAACCTTGTTATTATAAGATAAATTTGTCAATGCTGAAGCATATCTCTCACCTGCTCTTTTAGGCAAATACTTTACTTTGGATTTAAACATATTTGCAACCTGTTTAATTGAGTATGACTTCCTATGACTTATACTATAATGTCTACATTTGCCAGCTTTCCACGCTTTATAACAAACCTCTATAGTATCTGATATATGGGTAAATCTTCTAGTTTGTGTGCCTGGCCTCACTACAGTAAGCGGTTTTTTATTTTTGTATTGGTTTTGAAAAATTCCAATAACAGTTGCCATAACTCCTTTATCAATTTGTTGATTTCCGTAAACATTGTAAAAGTAAATAATTTCGAATTTAAAATTAAACCATTTTTTTAAATTTTCTAGCAATTCTAAATTGTTAGATTTGGTAAATGCATAAGGAGATAGGTTTTTATCATTTCCCTTTTTTCCGAGTGTTGCTGATGTTGCAGAGTAAATTAATTTTATATTATTATCTAAACAATACTTAAAAACCTCTTTACTTCCTATTGAATTTGATTCATAGCATTGATTAAAATTTGAAAAACTTTGGTAAATTCTCGAAAATTCTCCAAAATGAAATATAGTTTTGATTTTTCTTTTGTAACCTCTTAAAATTGAATTAATATTAATTGTATCTCCTTTAATGTATTTAATTCTTTTGGATGAAAAATGATTCTTTTTATATCCACTAGAATAATTATCAAGACTGATTAATTTAAAATTTGTATTTATTAATAAAAATTTAATAAGATTTGAACCAACAAAACCTGCACCACCAGTTACGACTATATAATTTTTCATTAGGAATAATAAGCCTGGCAACGTCCTACTCTTCCAAGTCTTAAGACTAAGTACCATCGGCGCAGAAAGGCTTGACTTCCGAGTTCGGAATGGGATCGGGTATTTCCCTTTCGCAATAATTACCAGGCAAAGTCTGATACACAACTTTTTTAAATAAGTAAAGAAAGATTTTATTATTAAAAATAATGAAAAATAAAGAGTTTCATTAGTTTAAACTTTCTTGAGTTGGAATTTTATTTATTAATCAATTAAATTTTTTTGTAAATAATCATTTATTGTAATTGAAAGGCCTTCACTTAACTTAGTCTTAAACTTCCATCCATACTTTTTAGCTAAAGAACTATCCATTAATTTTCTGGGAGTTCCTTTTAATCCTTTATTTTGATATTTAATTTTTATGTTAACACTTAAATGTTTCATTATAAAATTTGCATAATCAGTAATACTTTTTTCAATACCAGTTCCAACGTTTATCAATGACTCCTCTGTTTTTTTGTTTAAAAAATATAAACATGCATCTGCAATATCATCACAAAATATAACTTCTCTTTTAGGTTTACCATTTCCCCAAATTTGGATGTAGTTTTTTTTTAGTCTTGTTGCATCAATAATTTTCTTTATCAACGCTGGAAAAAAATGCGATTTTTCAGGATCATAATTATCATTAATACCATAAGCATTACATGGCATGAGGCATTTATAATTTAGATTATATTGTTTGTTGTAACTTTCACATAAATTTATGCCCGCTATTTTTGCTATTGCATAAGGCTCATTTGTCTTTTCTAAATAGTTGGATAGTAAATATTTTTCTTTAATAGGCTGTTTGCTGTTTCTTGGATAAACACAGCTTGAGCCTAAAAAAACTAGATTTTTAACACCATTTATGAAGCTACCATGTATTAAATTATTCTGTATCGATAAATTATCAAAGATAAACTCACCTCTGTATTTATTATTTGCATAAATTCCACCAACTTTTGCAGCAGCGATTATTACTGCGTCAGGTTTTATACGTTTTAAATAGTTGTAAACATTAGTTTGGTTTGTTAAATCAAGTTGAACTCTATCCTTATAATAAATATTTTTATATTTAAGTTTTTTCAGCTTTCTTAATATAGCTGAACCAACCATACCATTATGACCAGCAACATAAATTTTAGAATTTTTACTGATCATTATTAATATTCTTTAATTCATAAGAAACCATATCTTTAATTAAAGACTTTATGTTATGCTTTGGTTTCCACTTCAAGATTTTTTTAGCTTTCGAATAATCCCCTTTTAGTGTACTAACTTCAGCTGGTCTGAAATATTTTTTTTTTATTTCAATGATACAGTTTTTATTAGAGTCATAACATTTTTCATTTATACCTTTGCCTCTCCATTTAATTTTCATATTTAATTCTTTAGCAACCATATGTATAAAATCTTTAATAGTGTATTGTTTGCCTGTGCAAATTACAAAGTCCTGAGGTTTTTTATTTTGTAAGATTTTCCACATTGCTTCAACGTAATCTTCAGCATGACCCCAATCCCGTTTAGCATAAATATTTCCAAGAAAAAGTTTTTTTTGAATTTTATTTTTTATTTTGCAAAGTGCTTTTACAACTTTTTTTGTAACAAAGGTATCGCCTCTAAGCGGACTTTCGTGATTAAAGAGTATACCATTGCATGCAAAAATTTTGTATGACTCTCTATAATTGATAGTTATCCAATGTGAATATAATTTTGCAACAGCATAAGGACTCCTCGGATAAAATGGGGTATTCTCTCTTTGTGGTGTCTCAACTACTTTTCCAAACATTTCAGATGATCCAGCCTGATAAAATTTAATTTTTTTATCTATCTTCACTAAAGCCTCCAAGATTCTTAGTGTACCAAGTGCATCAGCATTTGTAGTATATTCAGGTATTTCAAAAGAAACTGCAACATGTGACTGAGCAGCTAAATTATATATTTCTGTTGGCTTTATTTTTTTTATTATTTTAAATACAGATATTGAGTCTGTAACGTCTCCATAATGTAAAAAAAAATTATTTTTTTTTACAAAATGGTCTGTGTATATATCATCTACTCTAAATGTGTTGGGACTCGAACTTCTTCTTTTTACACCATGTACTAAATATCCCTTTTTAAGTAAAAACTTTGATAGGTATGCCCCATCTTGTCCTGTTACTCCAAATATCAATGCAATTTTTTTCATAATAATTAATAAATTTTAATCTTAGGTAATGGAAATATCATTTTTCCTCCTTGATTTAAAAAGTTTTTTTCTCTTTTTAAAAATTCTTTTTTAAAATGCCATGGTAAAACGAGATAATAACCAGGTTTTTTCTTTTTAGATAATTTTTCACTTATTATCTCTATTTTACTTCCTATTGTTCTCGCACCCCATTTTTGAGGATTTCTATCAGCAGCAAATTTAATGATTTTTTTATCAATATTGTTCCATTGTAATATTGTATTTCCTTTTGTAGATGCACCATAAATATGAATAGTGTTTCCATTTTTAACTAAATTTTTTAAAATTCTTGTCAAATTTGTTCTCATTTTTAAAATTCTTTTATAAAAATCTATATAAGGTTTTGTAGTATTTATTTTCATTTTATTTTCTTTTTTCAAAAATTTATTCAAAAATTCCAGGTTATCTATTGAATCAAAACTTTTATTATTTGTGTGTGTCACATAGCATCTTATACTTCCACCATTTATATCATTGAATTTAATTTTGAAGATTTTCATTTTACATTTATCTGTAATATATTTTAAAGATGTTAATGAATAATATTCTAAATGTTCGTGACATATAGTATCATAAGAATTTAATTTTAGCATATCGGGTAAATAGGATAGTTCAAATATCCAAACACCTTTATTACTAAGAATTTTTTTTACACATTTTACAAATTTAATTGGATCTTCTAAATCATAAAACATTGCAATGGATGTTATAAATTCATACTTCTTTTTTAAAAGAGATAGTTTAGTAGAGGGAAAGAAGTCATTAAAAATTTTAATATTTTTATTTCTTATTTTGTTTGATATTTGACTTGGATCAATACCAACTTTCTTAAATTTTTTCGAAAAAAAATTTAAGAAAGTTCCATCATTACAACCAATATCAAGGATATTGATATCTTTAAATTTTTTAAATTCCTTGCATGATCTGATTTCTTTATAAAGACTGAAAAGATGTGACCTCATAGTATAATTAATACCTGAAGAATACCAATAATCTTTATACAATGTATTTGGATTAACACTATATCTTGCTTGTAGCAATGAACAATTTTTGCACAGAACAAGTTTCATTGGAATTTTATTTTTTAATTCGCTAGAGAGTTTTTTTTTTTCAAATGAACCTTGTATATATTGCTTACCCAAATTGATTACATCAATTAGATCATGACTCTTGCATACTCTACACTTAGAAATTTTATTGAAGGTATTCTTCATAATCTTTTATTTACTAATTATAAATACATTAAAATTTTTATTTATAATATTTTTGATTTTAATTTTTTAATTTCAAATTTATATAGATAATTTATATCTATCTTATTAGAAATATGAATAAAAAATTTTAAATGGTAACAAAAATTTTTAAGGTATGCTTTCTCGATAGAGACGGTGTTATCAATATTGACAAAGGACACTTAAAAAACAAAAAAGATATTTTTATATATCCTGACATCTATGAGGCTATAAAATATCTTAAAAAAAATAATTATTTAATAGTTGTTGTCACAAATCAATCAGTGGTTGGAAGAGGCATTATTAATGAAAAAAAATTAGATGATATTCATAAATATATAAATAATATACTAAAAAAGAGAGGCTGTTGGATAGATACATTTATTTATTGCCCACATCACCCAAAGTATGGTGAAAATAAATACAAGATCGACTGCAACTGCAGAAAACCAAAACCAGGTATGATTAAAAGTTTTACGTCCAAATTTAAAATTAATTACAAAAAAAGTTTTATGATTGGAGATAAATTATCAGATTTTATTGTAGCTCGTAAATCAAAGATAAGTTTTTTTTATAGACCAAAGAACAATTTAATTAACAAAATAAAGAAAATTATTTAATTTATTATATGATATTCTCGCTTATTAAAAATAAATTAAGATACACAAAATTACACCATTTTATTTTAAGTTTTATAAATCCAAAATATACTAAATGGCTTTACCGAGAAATAAAGTTTCACAAAAAATTTTTAAAAAAAAATGATTTAATTTTTGATATTGGGGCCAATCGCGGTGATAAAACTTTTATTTTTTCTAAAGTTGCTAGAAAAATTATTGCCTATGAACCTGAGGATAAAATGTTTTCAATTTTGGTTAATAGGTTTACGGAAAAAAATATTATTTTAAAAAAAAAACTACTATCAGACAAGATTAAAAAGAATAATTTTTATATTGTAAAAGATAATGAGGCATATAGTTCTATTATAAAAAAAAGTCATAAAATATTTAAAAATATTGTACATGGGAAAGTCATAGTCAAAAAAAAATTATCAACAACGCTAAATGTAGAAATAAAGAAGTTTGGAATTCCAAAATATATTAAAATAGATTGTGAAGGAGCTGAAAAACTGATTCTGAAAAATGTTAATTACACTATTCCAGTTATTAGCTTCGAAGTAAATTTACCGGAATTTTTTAATGAATGTAAAAGTATAATTATGAATTTTAATAATAAAGAACTATTGAAATATAATGTTAGATTAAATCATAAATACGAATTTTTCTTTAAAAAAAATATTAATTATCGAAAATGTTTAAATTTTTTAAAGGATAAAAATTTTAATGTTGAAGTTTTTGTGTTCTCTTAAAATGAAAGACTTTTTTGATTATATCGATTGTCCAGTATGTCTACAAAATAATTATAAGATTCTAATTAAATCAAAATACAAGAAAAATATATCCAAAAAAGAATTATTAAAAATATTCTCAAGTTCAAGTGAAATTTTTTTAGACCAATTAGTAAAGTGTAATAATTGTAATTTTATATATCTAAATCCTCGTATAAATAACATTATTATTGAAAAGGGTTACTCTTTTTCTGAAGATAAAAAATTTGTATCTCAAAATGAAATGAGGATAAATACATTTAAAGGAATTCTAAATCAAATAGGTAAAAATATTTTATTGAAAGACAAACTTATTCTTGATGTGGGATCTGGGGGTGGTGCATTTTTAAAAGCGTGTTTAGATTTAGGCTTGAAATCAAGAGGAATTGAACCAAATGAATGGCTTGTTAATTATGCGAGGAAAAATTATCAAGTCGATATTAAAAATAACAAATTTTTAAGAATTAGAAAAAAATATGATATTATTACATTTTTTGATGTACTAGAGCATGTTACAGAATTAAATCTCTATATAGAAAAAATAAATAGTTTATTAAAGAAAAATGGATATTTAATAATAAATGTACCAGATCATGACAGTTTAGCACGTAAAATACTTAATAAATATTGGCCATTTTATTTAAGCGTACACTTATATTATTTCACAGACGAAAGTTTAAAAAAACTATTTGGAAAAAAATATAAATTAGTAAATAAAAAGAGTTACTGGCAAAAACTTAAAATGGGGTATATCGCTGATAGAGCAAGTAAATATTTTAAAGTATTTAAACTTATAAAAAAATTATTAATATTTTTCAATTTAGATAATAAAGCCATAAATTATAATATGGGCCAAAGTTTATTTATCTTTAAGAAAAGATAAATATGAAAAAAATTAATTCTATAATAACTGCAGCGGGAAGAAGTAAGAGGTTTAAAGATAAAAAACATAAATTACTTTATGTCATAAAAAAAAAAACTATTCTTGAAAATGTTTTTAAAAAAGTTAGTTCATTTAGTAATAATACTATAATAGTTTGCAACAAACATAATATAAATCACATAAAAAAAATTTTATTTAAATATAAAAAAAAAAAACAAAATTTTATATGTAATCCAAAATAAAACTAATGGTATGGCCACAGCTGTTATGAAGGGTTTAAGTAAAGTATCTTCAAGCAACTTTATTGTAATCTGGGGTGATCAATATTATTTGAAAAAAGAAACAATAAAAAAGACAATTATTTGTCATGAAAAAAGAAATAGTTTAATCACGTTTCCATATTTTAAAATAAAAAACCCATATACTTACATAATTAGGGATAAAAAAAGAAATTTTGTAGATATTTTGCAAAAAAGAGAATTTTTTTTTAAAATGAAAATTGGTGAAAACGATTGTGGTTTTTTTGTATGTAAGACAGAGAGAGTGAAAAAAGAATTAAAAAAATTAATTAAAGCTAAAAAAATTTTAACATCTAAAACTAAAGAATACGATTTTATTAAATCATTTAAATATCTTAAGAAATATGGAGATATTTTTACAATTAAAGCATCTTCTGAAATTGAAACTAGAGGAATAAACACAAAAAGAGATTTGATTAAAGAATGACACAAAAAATATCAATAATAATACCTAGCTACAATGAGGCAAATTATATTGATAAAATTATATTTAAAATTAAAAAATTAGATTGGAAAGTTTTAAATTTTAATTATGAAATAATAGTCGTTGATGATGGCTCCACAGATAATACTCAAAATGTATTGAATAATATTGATAGTATTAAAATAATCAATCAAGAAAATAAAGGTAAGGGTAATGCAGTTCAAAATGGAATAGCAAATAGCACAGGAGACTATATTTTAATTCAGGATGCAGATTTAGAATATGATCCTTCCGATTACTACAATTTATTGGCACCTCTACAAACTGAAAAAAAAATAAGTGTTTATGGTAGCAGACCTATGAATATCAAAAGAGAAGATATATTTTTAAGTGATAAACATCAAATGCAAAGTTATGGTTCCTATTTTATGAATAAATTACTCTGTGTAATGTTTAAAAATCTATTTAGATTAAATCTTACAGATCCACTAACTGGTTATAAGGTTTACGAAAGGAATTTTTTTTTAAATCACAGAATAACAAGTGAAGGTTTTGAGGCTGATCATGAAATTACCATAAAGTTAATAAAATCAGGTTATAAAATTTTAGAAGTACCAATTAGATACAATCCACGAAGTAAATCAGAAGGAAAAAAAATTAATTTATTAGATGCATTTAAAGCTATGTACATCTTAGTTAAACTTAAGTTAAAATTTTAAAGAATGGAAAAAATAAAAATAACTTTATTTGCAGGTGGGTCAGGAAATTCCAGGTTAATAAATATAATTAGTAAATTAGAAAATATAGAGGTTAAAGTAATAGTTAATTGCTATGATGATGGCAAATCAACAGGAAGGTTAAGAAATATTTTGCCTGGAATGTTGGGTCCATCAGATTTAAGAAAAAATATTTCAAGTTTACTTAATGAGAACGACAATTACGAAAAAAAATTAAAATATTTAATTGACTATAGATTTAAAAAAATAAATATAAAGAAAATTATTAAAAATATAAATAATAATATTGAACTAAATAAAGTTATCAATTCTTTACCAAGAAAAAATTATCAAAGTATTGTTTATTATTTAAGAATTCTTGAAAAAACATTTAATAAAAATAATCATCAGAAAGATTTATCGATGGGTAATGCTATTTTTTCTGGAATATATTTAAAAAACAAAAATTTTAACAAATCTGTAGAAATATTCTCAGAAATATTTGGAAAAAAAAACTCTGTATATAATGTTTCTGATGGTGAAAACCTGTTTCTTTGTGCTATTAGAAAAAATGGTCAAATACTTTATAGTGAAGAAGATATAGTAAATAAACCAGGAATTCTTATCGACGATATATATTTAATTAAAAAAAAAATAAATAATGATGAAAAAAAGAAAATTTCTAATTTAAGTTATTACGAAAAAAAAATTCACTTAAATAAAATAAACAAAATTCCATTAATTAATAATTTATTAAAAAATATTATTTTAAAATCAAATATTATAATTTACGGACCTGGCACAGTACATTCATCTTTATTTCCAACATATTTGACTAAAAATTTGTCCAAGTTTATAAAAAATTCTAAGGCAATAAAAGTATTGATCACAAATATTGGAAAAGACAAAGATATGATGTTTGAAGACACAGATAATATAATAAGAAAAACCAATTTTTATCTAAATTTAAAAAAGAAAACTGAATATAAAAATTTAATTGATTATTATTTTATTAACAAAGTTGATAAAGATGACTTAAATAATAAGTATTTAAAAAACTATTTGGAATTAAAGTCTTTACCAAAAAAAAATTTAAAATATTTAGATTGGGAGGAGGAAAAGGGCAAACATAACTCTGTAACACTACTGAAAGAAGTAATAAAAACTTTAAAAACAAAATCTCCTGTAGTTTTAGATCATTATTCAAATATTTCAATTATAGTTCCTTGTTATAACGAAAAAAAAACAATAAAAAATGTTTGTGAAAAATTAAAAGCTATAAATTTTTATTCAAAAGGTAATCTTCTTTATAAAGAAATAATAGTTGTGGACTCAAGTTCTAAAGATAATTCCGATAAAATACTTAAATCAATTGATAATATTAAATACTATCAAATCAATAATTTAGGAAGAGGTAAAGCTATTAGATACGGAGTAGAGAAGTCTAAAGGAGATATAATTGTGATCTTTCCATCAGATGATGAATACAATGTCGATGAGATACAAAAAATAATTGATCCAATACTTTCTAAACATACTGATATAACATTTGGAAGTAGAGCAATAAAATGTACAAATTTGTCAAATCAAATTAGCAAAATATATAAAAATAATTATTTTGGTTATTTAATAAGTAAATATGGTGGGATGGTTTTAAGCATTATGTGTTTATTGTTTTTTAATCGTTATGTTTCTGATCCACTTACTACTTTTAAGGCATTTAGAAAAAAAACATATAATGATCTTAATTTTTTATCAAATGGGGTGAATTTAGAAATTGAGATGATTGCCAAAATATCAAAAACTGAAAATTATATTCTAGAAATACCAGTAAATTATTCAGCAAGAAATAAGGATAATGGCAAAAAAATAACAATATTTGATGGTATTAGTTGCTTGATGAGTATTTTTAAATTCAA
>MDTB01113298.1_pt1 | contig 19095 bp, 19 predicted proteins | sample 811161 | NCBI WGS metagenome assembly MDTB01 (sample SAMN05326650, study PRJNA326480) | marine metagenome | isolation source: seawater | place: Mediterranean Sea | collected 2009
CCAAGAATACGGGTTCTAGCTTCTTCGTTCGAGTCCTGGGCCTGCTTTACGATCGCAGGATACGCGGCAACCTGAGTCCGGGATGAAAAATAATCCATCTGATACAGTTTTTTTAAAAAATTAATATTGTCAGTCAACTGATATTCGGGAAAGTGTTCTAAAAAATTAAGGTGTTTTATTAGCAAAGTATTTCGGTTTTCTATCAAGCCATTTACGGGCGATGTATTCGTGATAACCCGCGTTGCCACATAACCAAAGAATCCGGCTAGAAGTGCTGCGGCAAGAATGAATAACCACCTTGGATTTCGCGACGCCCAACCAATTGCGGTACTCGTATCAAGGGAGTTGTTTGCTGTGGCGCGGATCGCCACCATTTCTACCGTCGACGCAGTAAAACGCGAAGACACGTTTTCTCGCGGCAGGCTTTCAAGAAGTCCCCAATTCTTCTTGAGGCCCGCTAACCGTTTGCGCAGTTTTTCATCCGCGGCTAAACGCTGTTCCAAGACAATCGTTTCCTCCGGCGATAGTTCACCGTCGATATAGGCTGACAACTGCTCGTTCAGTTGCTCTGCGTCATCACTGAAAGAAGTGTTTTCGGGCATTATAATTGGGAAAATGTATTAGGATTTCTTTTTCGGTTGTTGGCCTGTCTGAACATAAGCGGCAAGTGTTTCTCGTAAACTGCCGCGCGCGCGGGAGAGCAATGATTTGACTGCTTGAGGAGAGAGTTGCATGACGTCCGCAATATCGGCGTAGCTCATCTCTTCAAATTTAGCCAACAGCACTGCCATTCGCTGTCGATCGTTAAGACCTTGGATCGCCAGTTGTACAATCGAACATGTTTCCACATTATCGAGCTGTCTATTTGGCATTTGCCCACTGGCGGCTAAAGCAAGCTGTGCTAACGGATCACCAGCTAACCCTTCTGAATTTCGCTGATCGATGTGAACTTCGCGGCGCCGTGCCAGAGACCGGCGAGCGTTGGATGCAAGGTTATTTGCAATCGTAAATAACCAAGTTGAAAATTTGGCGTTTGGCTCGTAGCGAGCGCGAGCGCGATAGACTCTGAGGAAGACCTCTTGGGCGAGGTCTTCCGCTAAATCTCTTTTGCCGACAAGGTGTTCAAGCACACCTAGTAAGCGGTTCTGATAACGACTTACCAGCTCTTCGAATGCGTTGGCGTCGCCCTTCTGAACGAGAAGCATAAGGCGAACATCAGCGTCTTCTTTTTCATAATTCTTAGGAGACGTCTTAGAACCAGCCAAGCTACACCTGTAAAATGAAATCCACTTCAGCAGGGAATACAATCGTTAAAAGATATTCTACGAGTTTAGACCAGGCCTATTCAATTCGCTAGGATATCTCAGCCCAAAAGCGATAGATTCAGCGAGAGAGCGAAATATCAGAGGATCTTTACTGAAAAGCACCACTATGCAGATCAGTAAAGATGGATATGGTGGATTTTCGTTTCCATACTGGAAACGTAACTATCCGGAAAAAGTCATTATGTGATGCGACTTTAGTATCCGAGCATGGGTTACAGGAGTATTTGAAGTTATGAAAGCACAAACTCGAGTTGCGATTGTTCAAATGCGTTCTGAGCTTGATAAATGCACAAACATAGAGCGCACCAGAGAATTCATTGGACGGGCAGCGAAGCAACGTGCAGAACTGATTGCACTACCAGAGACCTTCAATTGTCTCGGTAGTTACGAGCAAATGGTTGCCTTGGCTGAAGAGATCCCGGGGAAAACTACAGACATAATATCCGAACTGGCGCGAGAGCATGGTGTCTATATCCACTGCGGAAGTATTTATGAAAAAATAGAAAATTCACCGCGCGTTTTTAATACAAGTATCGTTTTTGCACCAACCGGCGAAATTGTGGCGATGTACAGAAAAATACATCTGTTCGATGTCGATTTAGCAGGTGATTGTACGAGTTGTGAATCGCGTTGGGTCGCTCCCGGTGACCAGATTATTGCGATAGAAACATCGTGTGGAATGATCGGCTTATCTATCTGTTACGATCTTCGTTTCCCCGAACTCTTTCGGCGACTTGCCGATAAAGGGGTTCAGCTTATCTTTGTGCCATCCGCATTCCGAAAGACCACCGGAACTGCACATTGGGAAATCTTGCTACGTTCTCGGGCAATTGAAAATCAGGCATATGTGCTTGCACCAAATCAATGGGGGAATCATCCGGGCGAGATGAGTAATTATGGAAACTCAATGATTGTCAATCCCTGGGGTGAAATTATTGTTCGAGCTCAAAGCGAATCAGATTCAATTCTTGCTGTGGACATTAATCTGGAAGAACTCGAAAGAATTCGGAGTCAGTTACCGGCACTGGAGCATCGTCGAATCTATGGGAGTTGATGCCCAATATTAGGTTTCGGACTTTAAAAACATGAAGTAAAGACGATTTATCTAAGCGCGAGCTTCTTTTTCTTATCAAAACCGTAACGCCGCAATGCGGGTATCTGTGGCCAACATTGAAAGCGTTTGGATTCTCAAAAATTCGAGAAGAAACTTCTTTCGCTCATCAAGAAAAAAGTTTTTCTCTTCTGTCGCTTGACAATTTTATCTCCACAGGCAAAATGTGCGACTAGTGAGAAACTGGCTTTCGTCTATGACACCGTTAAACACGGTATTCAATATTTTGCGATACAGAGAATGGTATTTTATCTCTAAGATTGTGAGGTGTTGTTTGTTTGCCCCTATTCGCTTGATTCATAACAGGATTTTGTGAATCAAAGCGACTATGAGCGGGGATTTGGTTCAATTCGACGAGTCAGCGTCTCTTCCGCATAAGTTTAAAGCACACTTCCTGAGCAAGGCAGTTTGGGAAGATAACCGACAAGCGGTTGGGGGGCGACGACTGTAAGGATCGACAGTCGACGACTTGCGTCGTGGCCAGGATGTCCCCCCCACCCTTTTTGTCTTCTGGCACGGGTCAATGCCGAAAAGTTTGATCGGCCTGGGTGCAAATCTTGAGCACCGCGAAAAGGTTCTCAGAGACGTGGTACGGCAATTAGAAAAGTTGCCACACGTGAATATTGTCGGCTTGAGCCGAGTTTATGAGACGACTCCGGTTGGCGGTCCAGACGGGCAAAGCGTATTTCTAAATGCCGCGGTGCTGATTGAATCGAACTTTAAATCACCAGATCTATTAACGGAACTTCACAAGTTAGAAACTGCATTTGGTCGTACGCGCGATACGCGCTGGGGACCGAGAGTGCTCGACCTGGATCTTTTACTGCATGACGATGTGGTCAGCGATTCGCCAAAACTCACACTTCCGCATCCACGGATGACCTTCAGACGATTTGTGTTACATCCGGCGTGTGACGTCGCAGCCGATATGATCCATCCGGCCACGGGCCATACATTAGGTCAGTTGTTGAATCACCTCAATCAAACGCCCAATCATATTGTTTTGTCCGGTGGATCGACTGCGGAACGCACTGCTATTATGAAGGATGTAAAACGAAAAATCGCTCCTCATGGGATAGAGTTGCATCGAAAATCCGAAAAAAATATTCCTAAATGTCCTGAATCAGGAATGTGGCTGATGAGCGATCTCCTGGAAGATATTGATAGATTGGATTCGGAAATCGCATCCAATATAAATCTTCCGAAACTTCACGTTTCCCTCGAGCGATTAAGACGGAAAGATGCCGAGAGCCAAACGTCCCATCACTCGGCATTTGCCGGTCCCCATTTAGACTTGGCCCACTCAGGTGGCACTCAAGTCGCAGCTGTGGACGAGGTGGTAGCCGCTATACTAGCCATGAGCTTTTTACCTACGCCGGTGAAAAACGTTTCCCTCCAAGGCCCGTAGACGATAAACGAGTTAGCGGATGTCGAAACCAGAATTAATTGCTGAAAAAGCAGTGATGCGTGCCGCCATAAAAAAATTACGATCGGCCGGCCAGACAATTGGTTTGGTTCCTACGATGGGTGCACTGCATGCAGGGCACTTAAGTTTAGTTAAGGAATCCATCGCTCAGTGCGATATTACCGTCGTAACTATTTTTGTGAATCCACTTCAGTTCAATGAAGAAAATGATTTAACAGGCTATCCTCGCGATCTTGCAGCAGATGTCTCTATTCTGAGTCAACTTTCAGTGGATTATGTTTTTGCACCGACGCCAGAACAGATCTATCCCCGGGGGCATTGTCTATCAATTGATGTTGGACCTCTGGGACACATGCTTGAGGGGCGATTTCGCCCAGGACACTTTGCGGGAGTGGCGACAATTTTATTGAAACTATTTCATTTGATTCCTTCCGACATTGCTTTTTTTGGCACTAAAGACTATCAGCAGTTGAAGGTGGTGGAACGAATGGTTGAAGACTCGAATCTACCGATTCAAATTATCGGGTGTCCAACTGTCCGAGAAGAAGATGGATTAGCGATGAGTTCCCGCAATCAGTTGCTGACCGCGGCAGATCGCCTTCAAGCGAAGTGTGTGTACGAGTCTTTTCAACAGGCTCAAATCATGGTGACCGCTGGTGAACGTAAGTCGGAAAAAATTATTCAAAAAATGAGACAACACATCCATCATGCAAATGGAAAAATTGATTACGTCGCTTTAGTGGATCCGAGCACACTACAACCACAACAACACATAATAGAAAATATCTTGGGTCTGATTGCCGTCCGAATCGGATCGATTCGGTTGATTGATAATTGGCTGATTCAAGTGAACACCGATCAAAGTAGTTTGCACCAGTGAAACGCCGGTCACTCCATGCGACAAACACTCTTTTTTATTCCAGATAACGTTGCCAGCATACCTGTATTTGGGTGGGGCTTGCTCCTAGCACTTTGGTTACTTGGTGGTGCAGGAGTCATGTTCTTTTTGTTGCGCAAACAGGGCTTTAATGCAGACACCAAAGGCTATCTCCCGGTGTTTGTGATTGTGGCTCTGGCGATTATTTTTGTGTTACCTAACCTTCTTGAAACAGGTTTTGGGCTACCAGTACGTAGCTATGGTGTCATGACGATGTTGGCAATCATCGCCGCGATTACCCTCGCTACACAGAGAGCGCATCGATATGGCATTTCCAAAGAAACGATTTATGCCTTTGCGTTCGGATTTTGCGTCGCTGGATTCATCGGAGCGCGCATTTTTCATGTGATTGAATATTGGGACATCGCTTATCGTAAAGAAAGTCCAGACGGAACACTTGCTGTTTATCCGACATTGACAGCCATCCTCAATGTGCCACAGGGTGGTCTTGTTGTTTATGGCGCACTGATAGGTGGAATGCTGGCATTTGTATATCTGGTTCGACGATTTCGATTACCGCCACTTGCGTTTGCTGATTTTATTGCGCCGAGTATGCTCCTTGGTTTGGCGATCGGTCGCTTAGGGTGTTTGCTCAACGGCTGCTGTTTTGGCGGGTTATGCGAGGTACCATGGGCGGTCACCTTTCCAGAAAACAGTCCGCCTTTTAATCAACAAATAGAGCGAGGATTACCGTGGGGCGTTCAGATCGGATCCAACGACGGCGGGAAACACCTTACAACCGACCGTGCAGTTGAGGACCCGCGACAGGCGCTACAAATACTTTGGCGATCTCCTGAATTAGCAGCCCGCGGCCTTGAGGTCGGAGAGAAGATAAAGCGGATCAATCATGTGAGAAATCCACCCAGTGAGCAACTGTGGAATATCTTGAATTCCACCGCAAACAACCTGCAGCCGGTGGTCCTCGAAACGGTATCAGGACAAGTTCTTTCTCTCCCCCGCCGCGAACTTCCTCCAAGAAGTCGACCTATACATCCAGCACAGATTTACAGCTCTATTTCGGCCTTTCTGCTCTGTTTTGTATTATTAGCCTACACACCGTTTCGCTCTCGCGATGGTGAAGTATTTGGTCTGATGATTACTATTTACCCGGTGATTCGCATCCTACTTGAAATGATTCGGACCGATGAGATCGGTCAGTTCGGCACAGGCCTAAGCATTTCCCAGTTGATCAGCCTTCTGATTCTTGTCGGGGTATCGATTTATTGGCTGATTGTCTTGCGTCAGCCTTCGGGCACCCTTCGGCTTTCACCGGATGTTTCGCAAGCAGCACATCGACAATAGTCGCCGCACCACCAAGACCTCAACCAAAAAGTCATATTTTCGGTGTATTTACGCCCACCCGCGCAGCAGCAATTTGACATCTCGGTCTGTAAGAGCAATCATACGCATGGGCACCATTCAAGCTGGAAACGTCGAAAAAGATAAAGGGAACCTTTTGCCCACCTCCATGTCTAAAAATTGGAGCATCCCTTGAAGGACCTTGAAGGACAAAGATGCCCGAAGTCTCCGAAGAGGATCTTGAGATTATTGAGATGACCCTGGCCGAAGCAACAGAGGCGTTCGGTGAGTTGGTCGAAAAATATCAAGGACGACTCTACAACTCAATCGTCCAAATTTTTGGCCAGAGTGAAGCAGAGGATATCGTCCAAGAAGCTTTTGTAAAAGCTTTTCAAAAATTAGACACATTTAAGGGGACAAGTAGTTTCTATACTTGGCTATATCGCATCGCTTTCAATACAGCAGTTAGTCATTTCCGGAAACAACCTGCGGCGAAATCAATTGATGAATTACAGGACGCTATTGGTGATCAATTAACAGATGATGGTGATCGGCCCGATGAGCATATGGAAACGGAAGAACGAAACAAGCAAATACAAAGAGCACTCGACTTGCTGAGGGAAGACCACCGAACAATTTTGATTTTGCGTGAAGTGGAAGCGATGTCTTATGAAACGCTTGCAGGTTTATTTAATGTTCCAGTCGGTACGATTCGGAGCCGACTGCATCGCGCAAGAATGTGCCTGAGGGATGTAAGCAGTCACATATTAGATACGGATGCTCAATAAAAAGTTAAAGTTATTGTAAGATTCCCAATGCGTAAACAACCCGAAGAATAGTGAACGACTGCCGTGGACGAAATTAAACGCGAAGAATTAATCAGCGCTTATCTTGACGGGGAACTTGATCCGTCTGAAGCAGAACATACGAAAAAATGGATCGCTGAAGATCCTCGGGCAAAAAAATTATTCGAAGAATTAAAAATATTGCAGGATGCAATCCATGAACTTCCAAAACATCACCTGGAAAGCGACCTCACACAGCCCGTACTTGATCACATAGTGAATCAGCCGGTCATGCAGCACTATTCGATGCCAGATGCGGAGGAAATAGCTTATTCTAAATCAGATGAAGAAGTACTTTTTTCCGACCACTCAGTCAGGACTTCTTTTGACCTTGTTGATGCTGCTAAGGAAATTCCAATGGCAGCGTCTGCCGCACCGCCGCCTGATCGTCGCCGGGTTTATCTCTGGCCTGCCGTTGCGATCGCCGCCGCGGTGCTCCTGATGGTATTTTCACGACCCGATCCGTTGGAAAAAGAGCGGTCGGTTGTCCGAACGGATGCCGCAGCGACCGCGGAATCGCCACGACCGCAACATTCTTTGATTGACTCTTTGGAGGAAGATACCAAATCCAAAGATGGTGGAATTACATTATTAGATATTCACCCAGAGGGAATTACCACACAATCCCAAAGTCAGGAATTTGGCCGTTCCGCAGGAGCAGGAGGAGATGCCCCGCCTACGGACGCCTTACTGGAAGAATCTCCACCACCTAATGCAAAATCAGCAATCAATGTGCCGCAAAACTCACCTACCGCCTCCCCGAAGAGAAAATTACTGACGACCTATTTTTTTAATACAGTGCCCGAGGTCGATAGCAAACTTGAAGTAGAAAATATTATCCGTGGCGAAAAAAAAATCCGGCTGATTGATTTGGGCGCCGTACGTAAAAATGCCTCTACCTATCGTGTTTTTGAGTTATATGGCGATCCTGTCGCGACCAGAGTCGTCACAGAGGCCTTGAAAAATTCGGAGGGCATTACTTTTGCATCCCAAAAAACCCTTCGCAGTGAAGTTCTGGAAAACGGCAAGACCAGCAACCAACGTGCCATTGATGAATTACAGCGGTTAGAAAAAAAACAGGCATTTATCGAGCCGGCTCGAGGTTGTATTCGCCTCATATTTGTTGAGCCTACCCCCTAGTGGCGTTGGGGGCATCTTTCCCCTCCCGACGTCACCAACTTTTATCCGTTTATCAACATCGAGAGTGGCTTGCTCGTTTAATCTCGGATCGGATAAATTGCGGACTACGCTGTATGAAGATGCACGAACCGCCCCACTACTTTGCATTGCATTGCATTGCTTTGCACTGGTTTGCTGTAGCTTCACTGTAGCTTCACAAGGTTGAGACCATTTAACCTGTTGCCGATGTGTTGCACATCGAAAAGTCAGGGATTATTCAAGGAAGCGTTTTAAGAAACGTTTAGAGAGATATGGAGCTTAAGATATCTTCGGGTCAAAAAGACGATCAAACCAAGGTGATCGCTCTATCTAAACAATTTTTACATCAGTGGAACCAACTGGTTAGTACGACCAACTGGGAAAAAGGAAAGATTATCTGCCAATGGCGTGATGTCCTTCAGGTGGAGGGGTTTTCGCCCCACCATTTTTCCGATGAAGTCTGGAGTCGCCACATTGGGAATGTGACTCCACAGCACGCCGGGCGTTTGCGAAAGGTATTCGTTCGCTTCGGATCGGTGTGGCAAGATTATTCGGGTCTCTACTGGAGCCATTTTTATGCAGCGTTGGACTGGGAGGATCCAGAATTGTGGCTTGAAGGGGCAATTCAAAATCAGTGGTCGATTTCCCAAATGCGATCCGCCCGCTCGAAAGCACAGGAGGCAGCCGCACAAGCTGACGTTCAGGACGACGATATTCTTCTTCAAGATATTCACGAGAATATCGTGCTCGGGATCGGCTCATCGAGTCACGTTCCCGCCTCAAAGACTAAAAACCCCTCCACGACTGAGACATCCCATCTGGAAGACAGCGTTGCTTCTTCACAGGTTAAATTAAATGCAGAAACGACATCCCCTGTTTCCGCCTCTGACCAAACGGCAAACGAATCAATGTGGCCTGAAGATTTACAAAAAGCGTTTCGTCATTTAGAAAAAATTCTTCTAAAACATAAAAATGCTACTTGGAAAGAAGTAAATCTTGACTCGGTGCTCATGAAGATTGATCAAATGAAACGGCAAATTCAGCAACAAACGTAAAATTTAATGGCACTGTGCTTCACCGGTACTTCGGTCGGCGAAGCGGCCTGCTTGTTGAATGAAGTCGACTCCCACACACACTGACCATGCGGTCGCCAATTGTCGAAATAAGGGACCAGGTTTTCCATCTTGAATAGGCTGGCGATTCAACGAGGTGACCGGAAGAAGACAAAAAGGTGTGCTACTCAAAAAGACCTCATCGGCCTGAGCAACGTCTTCGGGAACAATGGGGCAATGCTTCCAGTCGATGCCGAGATGCTGAGCAAGATTCTGGACGTATAACAGACTGATGCCTGGTAAAGCAGACTCGACAGGTGGGGTTAAAATCCCCTGATTTTTTTTGTAGAGAATAATATTGGCTGTCGATGCCTCGATCACTCGGTGATTTGAATCGAGTAGTAGGGCACGAGAACCGGGTTCCGTCCGGTCTGCTGATTGATCGGCAAGATAGTAATGCATCCGACTTCGGCACTTTAATTCTGCCGGCCAGCACTGGGGTGAAACTTGCTCGATTTCAGTCACACTTAACGACTGTCCCTGGTGATAATGGGTATTCCATAAATGAAATGGGAGTGGAAAGGTATGCATTCCCACACAGGGTGACCCACGCTTGCCGTCGTTAAAGCGTGGAAGCGTTCCTGGTGTCACGAAGAGAGTTAAACCCAAATCATCTTGGGCGTCGAAAAGCAGATGGTTCTGCTGTACTAAATTTTGGGCAATCTCGGCCAGATCGCTCAGCGACTCGCGCGGTTCGATGCCGACAATTTTTAGCGACCTCTCGAGCCGCTGTAAATGTGTTTCCAATTCAAAAATATTTCCAGCAAACGTTCGCATCTGCTCCGTGACAGTCGTGCCGAGCGTAAAACCAGCATCAGTGATGGAAATAGCCATTTCAGAGACGGGAACGATGCGACCGTCGAGATAACCTTGAGGTGGATTCATCACCCCATTATTGCCAGAACAGCAATGAGCGAAAATACCATCGGTCAAATAGCGGTATTCCGCTTTTATTGGCTCACAGTCGATACTTGTAGAGTCTGTTTCGGGTTATCCTGCCAGTCTGGAAGCGTACCCTCACGAATGAGATCCATCGTGCTTCTATTTTGGATATAAGCACGCCATGCATGTTGTTTGCCCACCGACCCACTCGCGTTGAATTGCCGAATTTTTTCTTTTTGTTCTCTTGAAAAATTCCCCTCCGGTAAGCCGGTATATCCCAGCGCCGAGGGACCGCGTCGCGCACAGTGACAATAGAGTTTGCCGTAATGTTTCAGAACCCAATCGCAATAGTTGTTAATCAGTGTGAGGCTGTCTATCACATCAAATGCTTTTCCAAAACGCCTATCCGGAAGCAGCCAATAGCTATCTAGTGCAGCTGCAAAAAACGTAACTCGATAAGAAACCCGATCACCTTGCGGAACAATTTTCGTATGGTTAAGTTCGCCACCAGCAATAATTTCTAATGCAGCCGAAACGACTTGTGCCCCGAAACTAAAGCCAATTAAACCCACAGATTTATGGCCGGGGATTTGCTGCAACATTCCCGCCAAACGGATTCCTGCCCAAGTGGTTCGAGCCGCTTTGATTCGCGCATCGGGAACGGGGCGGGAAAGAATTTTTGATGCCGGCCAAGACCAAATGATAAACCGAATAGGCGGATGGATTTCGGTGTCACGAACCAATTGCCGATAGACAGTTAACCCTGTTGCAAAAGCCTCGCTAGCTGTGGTGAGATTCCCATGAACCCAGACAACGGTCTGACAGTCTTCAGAGGAATGAAGGAAGTCTAGCATTTTTGAACGATCCCACTGCTGATCGCTCAAGTTATATTTCCAGGCAGCAAGCCCTTCGGTTAATGTCTCGGCATCGATAGAGGGACCTTGCTCTGGACAAGCTAAGCTTCTGCAACTGAGCAACCATACCTCGTCGTGAAGACGGGCGTCTGTCGCTTGACTCTCTGGGCAGTTCACACCACTGCCATCTTCAGCTTGTGCAATGGTAGTACAGGAAATCAGAAGGCAAAACACCAGACAATATTTCAAGGTGCGCTTTCCTTTAGTATCAGATTGAATCATCAATTGGAAAAAGATCGACATAATTTAGTAGTTCTTAATGGTCAAAGCGTCACAATTCGTGCGCTCATTTTATGAGTCTGATTAGTCCAAATAATAAGGGAAGATAAACCTTATCAATTGTTCGGGCACACAAAGCATAGCATCCGTAAAAGGCGGCCAAATGATGAAAATAAAAAACATCTGTTTCGTTTGCACATCATCCGACGTGTTGTAGAGTTGGGTGTCGAGTTGTTTTGCCGACTATATGAACACCTTTTACGGAGATTTAAGCCATGAAAAGGCTTCTAATGCTTGCAGCCCTAGTGGCTATCTGTGTCGGTTGTAACCGTCACCATTGTCGAAAATTGAGTCGAGGTGCTCCTTGGCGTTGTGGATCACAACAAATGATGCCCTATTCAAATTGCAATCCTTGTGCGCCTTGTAATCCTTGTGCACCTTGTATGCCTTGCGATCCTTGCAATAGTGCTTCTATGGGTGCCGGGGGTGCCGGTTTTTCGGGCTGTTCCACATGCAGCACGCCAGGTAATTATGAGCAGGGGGTCGTTCTCGGATCCGGCGGCGCTGTGAATCCCCCTACAATGACTCCAGTAGCTCCAGGTTCTTAGTTGAAGTCGGATAATACGCTCTCCTCATAGTCCGCATGAATCCTGACATGCGGACTTTTTTATGCGCCCAAAAGCCATTTTTGCGACCTAAGCTTTAAAAAAGGTGTGGTTAGTTTCATCTCATTTTGAACTATAGCAAAAAGTATTTCACTAAATAGTTTTGGCCAATGCGGGAGGGCGTTATCGTGCGTTTCCTTGTGCTGCTCTTCTTACTGCTCGTTACCAACCAAGGACTGGGACAGTTTCTTGACCAAGAAGATAATTCGACTGTCGAGCGATTGGCCTACCAGAAGCCTGTTCAGATGCAAGTTGGCGTTGTCATTCACGCAACCGCCAGCCCATTAAAAGGGATCAAATGCAGTGTTCCGGTCCCGATTGAATGGCCGGAACAACAAGTGAAAGTTATTCAGGAGCAGTCGTCTCCCCAAGTCCGTCGGGTTTCCTATGAAATGATTGGCGATTCTGTCAAACGGATGGTAATGCAAATCCCCTTTGTCGGTCCAGGAGAAACGGCCCAGGTTTTAGTGACCTTCGAATGTACGCGGCATCACATAATCGCACCAAAAGACACTGATCAATACACAATTCCTACCCGCAAGCAATTGACGCCGTCACTACGAAAATATCTCGGCCCCAGTCCGTTCATTGAAACAAAACATTCTAAAATTCGTAAGCAAGCCAAAGAGTTCACCAAAAACGAGAAAAAAGCTTGGATTCAAGTCGAGGCAATGTATGATTGGGTTCGCAACCATGTAACTTATAAAAATGGCCCCCAAAAAGGCGCTTACAAGGCTCTGAAAGAGAAGGAAGGGGATTGTGAAGAACTGACGGCGTTGTTCGTTGCTTTCTGTCGCATTAATGGAATCCCCGCGCGGACCGTATGGATTCCCGGGCACTGCTATCCGGAGTTTTATCTTGTCGATCCACAGGGGAAGGGCCACTGGTTTCCATGTCAGGCGGCCGGAACGAGAGCCTTTGGAAGCATGCCAGAATATCGCCCTATTTTGCAGAAAGGCGATAATTTCCGAATCCCAGAAAAATCGGGTCGCCAATGTTATGTTTCCCAACAATTAAAAATAGCTGATGTCCCAGGGGGCTCAAATCCAAAAATTGAGTGGGTGGAAAAAATTCTTTCCGATTAACTGTAAGTAGATGCGGCTGCCCCCTCTTCGCACACTACCGTTTCGCTCGTTAGACTTCTCTTATTGACCCTCAAAAACTAAGTGTGAAGCAGGCAGACTCCACCTCTTTCGATCGTCTGCAGGACCGGTTGCGATGAATGTTCAAGAAGTCCATCACCCCCTCATCCAACATCACTTGACTCGCCTGCGCCACCAGACGACAGCGCCTATCGAGTTTCGAAACCTCATTCGCCGCGTTGCCGTGTTATTGGCATATGAAGCAACGAAAGATCTCCAGACACAACCACGTGAAGTCGAAACCCCACTGGTAGTTACTGAGGGATCGTCCCTGAAACAGAGTGTCGGCTTGGTTCCTATTCTTCGGGCGGGATTAGGAATGGTCGATGCAGTGCTTGACCTGATTCCACAAGCGGAAGTTTGGCACCTGGGTCTGTATCGTGATGAGAAAACTGCCCGCCCGATAGAATACTATAAAAAGTTACCTCAAAGTGAACCTGTCGATGTTGCTTTAGTGCTCGATCCGATGCTCGCGACCGGAGGCTCGGCAACCGCCGCGGTGTCAACGCTTCGAGCCTGGGGCGTTCCTAAAATAAAACTATTGACCGTGATTGCATCACGGGACGGCATTGAAGAAGTTCACAGGCAAGATTCGGAGGTGCAAATATTTGTCACTGCAATCGATCCCGAACTCAATGACGACAAATTTATTGTTCCAGGTCTCGGTGATGCGGGAGATCGTATTTTTAATACCTTCAAGCAGCGCGATTGAATATTCAGACTGAAAGTTGGTGCGGGGAAAAAATATGTTGAAGGAGCATCTTTCTTCATGGAACGTATGATCAGTGGCGTTGGACTTTTGGCCATGATTGGCTTTGCCTATCTACTCAGTTCCAACCGTAAAGCTTTCCCCTTTCGTGTGGTGGTAGGCGGACTTATTCTACAAATCTTGTTCGCTTTACTGATTCTTTGGACTCCACCCGGAAAAGCCGCATTTCAAGCTGTTGGTGGCGTCTTCACGAACATGATTTCCTACGTGGATGATGGCTCGCGGTTCATGTTTGGCATGCAGCGAGAATCACAGGTGCCTATTTCCATATCCGGGGAAAGTAAACACCAGACGTTGAGTTTATGGGAGCACGAGGATCAAGATCGATTGAGGCATTTAGTTGAAACCCTAAAAAATCAAAAGGGTCAAGTGACTGTTTCGGTAGGAGCAGTAGACAAAACAATCGATTTAAATGCGGCAAACTGGGAAGCACAACTTCGGCAATGGTTCTTATCCACGATTTCTTCATTTCGATCTGATGGTTTCCCGCGAACGAAACAATTACTTTCCTCTTTTGCTTTTGGAGTGCTGCCAACAATCATTTTTTTCTCGTCACTAATGTCCATGCTCTACTATCTGGGAATTATGCAAAAAATTGTCTCGTTATTCGCCTGGATCATGCAGCGGACACTGGGGACGAGTGGTGCAGAAACGCTCTCGGCTGCAGCCAATGTTTTCGTTGGTCAGACCGAAGCACCGCTCGTGATTCGCCCTTATGTGTCAAAGATGACTCAATCAGAACTCATGGCCGTGATGGTCGGCGGTTTCGCCACAATTGCAGGAGGCGTGTTGGCGGCCTATGTAAGCTTTGGAATTGATGCGGGACACCTGATCACAGCGTCAGTCATTTCCGCACCGGCAGCGCTACTGATTGCCAAGGTAATGCAACCGGAAACGGAACATTCAGTTACGATGGGAAAAGTTGAACTCCATGTACAGGACAAGGAATCTAATTTGATAGAAGCGGCGGCGTCAGGGGCGACTGCTGGAATGAAATTGGCCATTAATGTTGCTGCGATGCTCATTGCTTTTTTGGCTATCATTGCGATGGTGAATGGTTTGATTGGCTGGACGGGCACTTGGTTCGGGTTTGAGGAGGCCCACCGCTGGACGCTCGAAAAAGGTCTGGGTTGGTTGTTTTGGCCGCTCGCATATTTAATGGGCATTCCAGTCGCGGATTGTGGTGCCGCTGGTCAACTGTTGGGAACGAAGATGGTGGCCAATGAGTTTGTGGCCTACCTCCAGCTTGGTGAACTCATGGAGGCTGGCCAGCAGACATTGTCACCGCGAACCGTTACGATTCTTACCTATGCACTTTGTGGGTTTGCCAACTTCGGGTCCATCGGAATCCAACTGGGAGGTATTGGCGGAGTCGCCCCGGACCGTCGCGGCGATTTGGCACGTCTGGGGTTGCGGGCGATGATTGGTGGAACACTCGCGGCGTTTATGACCGCCTGTATCGCTGGAATCCTTATCTAGAGAAATATTATGAAGGTTCTGTTGACCGAAGAAGAATTGAAGCAAGGTGTCGCCAAAATGGCGACCAGTATCAGCGAATGTTACGCGAATGGTCCGTTAACCATCATTGGAATTCTCACGGGCAGTGTGGTCTTAATGGCCGATGTGATTCGGCTTCTGGAAATGCCGCTGCGTGTGGGTGTGCTTCAAGCGCGTAGTTATCACGGTGCCACCACGACGCGTGGGCCACTCATCATTAACGACGAATTGATGCCGGATATTGAAGATCGCGATGTTCTGTTACTCGATGATATTTTTGACACCGGTCACACGCTCAAAGAGGTGGAAGCCCGAATTCGTAAGTTGAATCCAGCGACTGTCCGCTCAGCAGTGTTACTCTACAAAGAAGGACGCCAAGAAGTGGCAACAGTTCCCGACTTCATAGGATTCAATATTCCAGACGAGTTTGTAGTCGGTTATGGACTCGATTATGAGGACGCTTATCGAAATCTTCCCTATCTTGCTGCACTCGAGAAAGAAGATCTTGCGGCAGCAGCTGATCAGAAAAACACTTAATTCCGATTCAAAAAATCTCGATTTCCGGGTAGCAAATCTTCGTGTTCTAGAAGTTGGCGTTTGGTCATCCAAAAAATGTGTGCAACTTCCTTGGGATTTGCTCGCAACACCTCGCCCTTGATGATCACAGCAGACCACCAATGGATTCTTGTTTTTGCCGTAGTGACGCTTTCCCAAAGCTTTTCGCCAGGGTTGACCTTCACCGCAACTTCCTCGATTAACTCACGACAGAGTGCAACCGGTTGGCTTTCTCCTGCTTCGATGCCGCCACCGGGAAAGCAGAGTTTTCCAGGAGCGACCACATGTTGAGAGCGTTGGATAACCAGAAATAAATCATTTTGCTCAATGACGGCGACGACACCTTCCCGTTGCTGACGTTGCTGAGAAGGGGCATGTGATTTCTGATTTTGCTTCACGATCTATCGTTCCTTATGTCGCACTTTCTTAGGCAGATAAGATTTAAGCACCATTTTTTGATGGAAAAGGATCAGGCAAGAGGTCTTCCAGGGAAATTTCGGTCACTTGTTCCTTACTGTTGATATCAATCAACAAAACGTTTATCCGGGGCGCAAATTCATGTAGCACCTGTCGACACGCTCCACAGGGTGCTACACCCCCGGAGGACGCGATCGCTACAGCCTCAAAATGATTTTCACCCGCCGAGACTGCACTGAACACGGCAGAACGTTCGGCACAATTTGTTAGTCCGTAGGATGCATTCTCAACGTTTGCCCCCGGATAAATCACGCCATTTTTTCCCAAAACCGCAGCACCCACCATGAACTGGGAGTATGGGGCATAGGCTTTTTGGGAAGCCTCCACTGCAGTCGCAAGAAGTGCTTCCCTTAACTTGTTATCCATTCAACTTCTTTCTTGATAATTTGTATCTTGCTACGCAGTGTTTGCCGTAACGTGGTCAATAATTAATGGCACTGCCGGTGGCTTCTCGGGACTGATTTGGATGGCTTCGAGCAGCGCATCCATCCAGGGATCGGCAGGTGGATAGTGGGCGAAAATACGCACAAGTTCTTGTCCAGGTTCGACCGTCTCACCAATCTCAACACACAGTTCTATTCCGACGGATGGATCAATCGCCCCACCTAATTTTTGCCTCCCTCCTCCGAGTTGGACGACGGCTCTGCCAAACTTGCCCGCATGTATGTCGCTCACATAGCCTGCGTGCTTGGACGAAAGCACAAAAGGCTGTGCCACTTTACGCTCCGCTTCAAAATCGCCCCCCTGTGCCGAAACCATATGCGCGAATTTTTCACGGGCTTGTCCACTATCAAGCAGGGATACCAATCGATTTTTTGCTGCGTCAGCCTCGGACTCCATCCCCGCAGCCATCAATGCCTCGCATCCCAAGGCAACTGAAATCGCACGTACAGTCTCGGGCCCGGTTCCTTCTAATATTTCCACCGCTTCGTTCACTTCAACCGCATTACCCAACATTCGTCCGAGTGGCTGGTTCATATTGGAAATCAACGCCGTAGTGGTCACCCCCATTCGCGTTCCAAGATGCACCATACTTTCTGCCAATGCGTGAGCCTCCGATTTGTTATGCATTGAAGTACCCGATCCGCACTTCACATCTAAGACGAGTGCATCTAGGCCCTCGGCCAGCTTCTTACACATAATGCTGCTCGTAATCAGCGCAAGCGATGGAACCGTTGCCGTTACATCGCGCAACGTATACCACCTTTGATCTGCAGGGGCAATTTGTCGACTCGTTCCAGTAATGGTGCAACCGATTTTTTGAACTTGTTGCTGCATTTCCTCAAGGGAAAGATCCGTGCGAAAACCCGGGATGGATTCGAGTTTATCAAGCGTACCTCCTGTAATTCCGAGTCCTCGACCCGAGATCATCGGCACCCGCAGATCGCAACAAGCCAAGAGGGGCGCAAGAATAAGCGACACTTTATCCCCGACCCCGCCGGTGGAATGCTTGTCGATGATAGGCCTCTCATCGGCAGGCCACTGAAGTGTCGTTCCGCTTTCAAGCATTGCCATCGACAGGGCATACACCTCTGCATCTTGCATACCCTGAATACAAATGGCCATGGAGAAGGCCGCCATCTGATAATCCGGCACTTCCCCGCTGACAAACGCATTGACGATCCATCTGATTTCGTCTTCGGTGAGTACATGCGCATCTCTCTTTTTTGCGATGATCTCTGTGGCGTGCATCATAGTGGCGAGCGTACCTTCGTGGATGAAGTGACACGTGAGGATCTATATTTTTGACTTTTCACTGGTTTGACTTCAAGCTCTTTCTATTCATTCTCAAGCCATTTATTGATGAGAATGAAGGACGCCAAGCAATATTTTGCTCATTTTTTTTCCGGCAACCGATGCGGTTTCTAGCACTTCTTCTGCTGTTGTTTCACTTAGGGCATCCGGGGAGCAAACGTTTGTAATCGCCGAGAGGGCCAGGGTCCGCACGCCGTGTGCTTCGGCGATCAATGCTTCGGGTATCGTCGACATCCCCACTGCATCGACTCCGATGCGACGCAGATAACGATATTCAGCGCGGGTTTCATAGTTAGGCCCCAAGTGCCCGGCATAAATTCCCTGCGGCGCTTCAAAATTATGCTGTCGCGCAATCTGGCGTGCTAAATTATTCAGCACCCGATCGTAAGGCCGCAGCGTAGACTGCATCCACACCCCCGCCGGCGACTCGGTCATATCATCCTGCGGTTTTCGGTGCATTCGATTCAGATGCCCATTGAGGACCATCACATCACCGGCAGAGAAGTTTGGATTAAGCCCGCCTGCCGCATTCGAAACAATCAGCGTGCGAATCCCCAGGCCGCACATCACGTGTACCGGTAGCGTGACATCAGTGATTGAATATCCTTCATAGAGATGAAAACGCCCTTGCATCACGATCACCTCGACGCCTCCGAGTTGTCCACACACGAATCGTCCGTGGTGTCCAATGGCGGTCGAGCGAGGAAAATGAGGCGTCTCCTCGTAGGAAACCGTGGTGGCATCTTCTACCGAATCAGCCAATCCACCCAGACCGCTACCTAAGATAATGCCGACCTGGGGAATGCCTTTCCATTTACCCTGGACGTACCGCACAGCCTCTTGGGCCGCATCGCTCACGGCGGGGGAATCTTCACCCATGACACCTTTGCCCTGCCGAGGCATCCTCGTTTTTAGGATCGTGCTCTAACTTCCGCAATTTCCGCCGATCTGTCCCACAATACCGGCTACGAGTTCGCGTAATTTCGGCTCAGCCGCATTTGCTGTCG